>OAWM01000513.1_pt1 | contig 26027 bp, 28 predicted proteins | sample 1495501 | NCBI WGS metagenome assembly OAWM01 (sample SAMEA2580210, study PRJEB22360) | human gut metagenome | biome: human gut; feature: human-associated habitat; material: faeces | place: Denmark | collected 2008/2010 | reverse complement strand
GGATTATTACTGGCGATTGTCATTCGCCTGACGCAATAACACGCGGCTTTCACTCTGAAAACGCTGTGCGTAATCGCCGAACCAGTGCTCCACCTTGCGGAAACTGTCAATAAACGCCTGCTTATCGCCCTGCTCCAGCAACTCAATCGCCTCGCCGAAACGCTTATAGTAACGTTTGATTAACGCCAGATTACGCTCTGACGACATAATGATGTCGGCATAAAGCTGCGGATCCTGAGCAAACAGTCGCCCGACCATCGCCAGCTCAAGGCGGTAAATCGGCGAAGAGAGCGCCAGAAGTTGCTCAAGCTGAACATTTTCTTCTGCCAGGTGCAGCCCGTAAGCAAAAGTAGCAAAGTGGCGCAGTGCCTGAATAAACGCCATATTCTGATCGTGCTCGACGGCGCTAATACGATGCAGCCGAGCGCCCCAGACCTGAATTTGCTCCAGAAACCATTGGTATGCTTCCGGTTTACGTCCATCACACCAGACCACAACTTGCTTTGCCAGGCTACCGCTGTCCGGACCGAACATCGGGTGTAGCCCCAGCACCGGACCATCATGCGCCACCAGCATGGCCTGTAATGGCCCATTTTTCACTGATGCCAGATCGACCAGAATACAATCTTTCGGTAAAGGCGGTAATTTGCCAATAACTTGCTCAGTAACGTGGATTGGCACACTAACAATCACCATTCCGGCATCGGCAACAATATCAGCCGCTCGATCCCAGTCATGTTGCTCCAGAATCCGCACCTGATAACCCGAGAGGGTCAGCATCTTCTCGAACAGGCGTCCCATCTGACCGCCACCGCCGACGATAACCACCGGACGCAGTGACGGACAAAGTGTTTTAAATCCTTTGTCGTTTTCACTGGAGTAAGATTCACGCATCACCCGACGCAAAACATCCTCAATCAGATCTGGCGGTACACCCAGAGCTTCCGCCTCTGCACGACGCGAGGCCAACATAGATGCCTCGCGCTCCGGAACATAAATAGGCAGTCCAAAGCGGCTTTTCACCTCGCCCACTTCAGCAACCAGTTCCAGACGCTTCGCTAATAAATTCAGCAGCGCTTTATCGACTTCATCAATTTGATCGCGTAATGCGGTCAATTCAGCAACCATAATAAACCTCTTAAGCCACGCGAGCCGTCAGCTGCCCGTTCAGATCCTGATGAATTTCACGCAGCAAGGCATCGGTCATTTCCCAGCTAATGCAGGCATCGGTTACGGATACACCGTATTTCATTTCACTGCGCGGTTGCTCGGAAGACTGATTGCCCTCGTGGATATTACTTTCGATCATCAGACCAATAATTGAGCGATTGCCATCTTTGATTTGAGCAACCACGGATTCTGCCACCGCAGGCTGACGGCGATAATCTTTATTGGAATTACCGTGGCTGCAATCTACCATCAGAGACGGGCGCAGTCCCGCCTGTTCCATCTCTTTTTCACATTGCGCAACATCCGCAGGGCTATAGTTCGGCGCTTTACCACCGCGCAGGATCACATGGCCGTCCGGATTCCCCTGAGTTTGTAGCAACGCAACCTGCCCTGCCTGGTTAATGCCAACAAAACGGTGCGGCTGGGCGGCGGCGCGCATAGCGTTAATTGCTGTTGCCAGACTGCCGTCGGTGCCGTTTTTAAAACCAACCGGCATGGAAAGCCCGGAGGCCATTTCACGGTGAGTTTGCGATTCCGTTGTACGAGCACCAATTGCTGACCAGCTAAACAGATCGCCCAGGTATTGCGGGCTATTCGGATCTAACGCTTCCGTCGCCAGTGGCAGTCCCATATTCACCAGCTCAAGCAGCAATTTACGCGCGATCTGCAGCCCGGCTTCTACATCAAAAGAGCCATCCATATGGGGATCGTTAATTAACCCTTTCCAGCCGACAGTGGTACGGGGTTTTTCAAAATAGACGCGCATTACCAGATAGAGGCTATCGCTGACCTCTGCGGCAAGGGCTTTAAATCGACGAGCATATTCCAGAGCAGTTTCCGGATCATGAATGGAACAAGGACCACATACTACCAGCAGACGAGGATCGCGCCCGGCGATAATATCTGAAATGCTTTTACGCGAGTCAGCAATCTGGGCTTCTTGTTGCAGGCTCAATGGAAAAGCGGCCTTCAGTTGTTCCGGAGTCATTAAAACCTGTTCGTCGGTAATATGTACGTTATTCAGCGCGTCTTTTTGCATGATGGCGATCCTGTTTATGCTCGTTTGCGATAGTTGATCCTCAGCGAGGATGACGTAACGATAACACATAAAGTAAAGTTTTCAATCCATATTTCGTACATTTTTATTTACACAGGCAATTTAGTCGCGCTTTCAACCCTTACCTCTGTATAGATAAATTTACACTCCCTTTGAAAACAATCCGCTATGCTTTGAAAAAGGAGAAAGAAATGATGAAAAAGTTTATCGCCCCCTTGTTGGCTTTACTGGTTAGCGGATGTCAGATTGATCCTTATACTCACGCGCCAACCTTGACCAGCACCGACTGGTATGATGTCGGTATGGAAGATGCGATATCGGGCAGCGCCATAAAAGATGACGATGCATTTAGCGATTCACAGGCGGATCGCGGTCTATACCTTAAAGGATATGCCGAAGGACAAAAGAAAACTTGCCAGACCGATTTTACTTATGCCCGAGGACTTTCCGGTAAAAGCTTTCCTGCCAGCTGCAACAATGTTGAAAATGCCAGCCAACTGCATGAAGTATGGCAAAAAGGGGCTGATGAAAATGCCAGCACAATACGATTAAATTAATTAAAACCCCACAAATAAATTAAACATAAGATTTTACTCATTGTGTTTTATTTCTCACATTGATGACGGTCGCATGAAAAAATGATATTTTAATGAGCATTCTGAAAAAATATCGATGCATTTCGAGCGAAGATGGTGGGGATCCCTGAATGCGTTTTTCTCACCGACTGTTCTTACTTCTGATTCTCCTGCTGACGGGAGCACCAATACTCGCTCAGGAGCCTTCTGACGTTGCGAAAAACGTGCGTATGATGGTTTCCGGTATTGTCAGTTACACCCGCTGGCCTGCGCTATCAGGGCCACCAAAGTTATGTATCTTTTCATCTTCACGTTTTAGTACCGCCCTACAAGAGAATGCCGCGACATCTTTGCCTTATCTGCCTGTCATCATTCACACTCAACAAGAGGCGATGATTTCAGGCTGCAATGGTTTTTATTTTGGCAACGAGTCACCGACATTCCAGATGGAATTAACCGAACAATATCCGTCAAAGGCGTTATTATTAATTGCCGAACAAAATACCGAGTGCATTATTGGTAGCGCCTTTTGTCTGATCATCCACAATAATGACGTCAGATTTGCCGTAAACCTGGATGCCTTATCGCGTAGCGGTGTAAAGGTCAACCCGGATGTCTTAATGCTCGCACGGAAGAAAAATGATGGATAACGATAATTCTCTTAATAAGCGCCCCACGTTTAAAAGAGCATTACGCAACATCAGTATGACCAGCATATTTATCACTATGATGCTGATCTGGTTGCTGCTTTCCGTGACCTCGGTGCTGACCCTGAAACAGTACGCGCAAAAAAACCTGGCACTGACAGCAGCAACAATGACTTACAGTCTGGAAGCAGCTGTCGTTTTTGCCGATGGCCCTGCAGCAACTGAAACACTGGCAGCGCTGGGCCAGCAAGGGCAATTTTCAACTGCAGAAGTACGTGATAAGCAGCAAAATATTCTGGCATCCTGGCATTACACCCGTAAGGATCCAGGCGATACTTTCAGTAATTTCATAAGCCACTGGCTCTTCCCTGCCCCCATCATTCAGCCGATTCGTCACAATGGTGAAACCATTGGCGAAGTACGCTTAACCGCTCGCGACAGTTCAATCAGCCATTTTATCTGGTTTTCGCTCGCCGTACTGACCGGTTGTATTCTGCTGGCATCAGGCATCGCAATTACCCTCACCCGCCATTTGCACAATGGCCTGGTAGAAGCGCTGAAAAATATCACCGATGTCGTACATGATGTGCGTTCCAACCGCAATTTTTCCCGACGAGTTTCGGAAGAACGTATCGCTGAGTTTCACCGCTTCGCTCTCGACTTCAACAGTCTGCTGGATGAAATGGAAGAGTGGCAGCTTCGTTTACAGGCTAAAAATGCGCAGCTTCTACGTACCGCGCTACATGACCCATTAACCGGGCTGGCTAACCGCGCAGCGTTTCGTAGCGGCATCAACACGTTGATGAACAATTCCGATGCCCGAAAAACGTCGGCGTTACTATTTCTTGATGGCGATAATTTCAAATACATCAATGATACCTGGGGTCATGCGACGGGCGATAGAGTCTTGATTGAAATCGCAAAACGGTTAGCTGAATTTGGCGGGCTGCGACATAAAGCATACCGCCTGGGCGGCGATGAATTCGCTATGGTGCTCTATGATGTACAGTCGGAATCTGAAGTGCAGCAGATATGTTCAGCACTGACACAAATCTTTAATCTCCCGTTTGATCTTCATAATGGCCATCAGACCACCATGACATTAAGCATTGGTTACGCGATGACCATTGAGCACGCCTCTGCGGAAAAATTACAAGAGCTTGCCGATCACAATATGTATCAGGCCAAACACCAGCGTGCCGAAAAGCTGGTGAGATAACAAGGATATATCGATATGATAAAGCACCTGGTAGCACCCCTGGTTTTCACCTCACTAATACTGACTGGCTGCCAGTCCCCTCAGGGAAAGTTTACTCCTGAGCAAGTCGCCGCTATGCAATCTTATGGATTTACTGAATCCGCCGGCGACTGGTCGCTGGGCTTATCAGATGCCATTCTGTTCGCAAAAAATGACTACAAATTGCTCCCGGAAAGCCAGCAACAGATCCAAACCATGGCAGCTAAATTGGCCTCGACAGGGCTAACACATGCCCGTATGGATGGACACACCGATAACTATGGTGAAGACAGTTACAACGAAGGCTTATCATTGAAACGGGCGAATGTCGTGGCCGATGCATGGGCTATGGGTGGACAAATTCCACGCAGCAATCTCACCACACAGGGTTTAGGAAAAAAATATCCCATAGCCAGTAACAAGACCGCCCAGGGCCGCGCCGAGAACCGCCGCGTCGCAGTGGTGATTACTACCCCTTAAAACACCAGCAAACAGATAAAAAAGGGCCAGCCAATTGGCCAGCCCTTCTTAACAGGATGTCGCTTAAGCGAAATCTTAGTTAAGACGCTCTTTGATACGAGCAGCCTTACCAGTACGCTCACGCAGGTAGTACAGTTTAGCTTTACGAACAGCACCACGACGTTTGACAGAAATGCTGTCAACTACCGGAGAGTGAGTCTGGAAGACACGCTCAACGCCTTCGCCGTTGGAAATTTTACGAACAGTGAATGCAGAGTGCAGACCGCGGTTACGAATAGCGATAACCACGCCCTCGAATGCCTGCAGACGTTTTTTGGAACCTTCAACAACCCATACTTTCACTTCCACGGTATCACCCGGACGGAAGGAAGGTACGTCCTGCTTCATCTGCTCTTGTTCAAGTTGCTTAATAATGTTGCTCATAATTTAATCTCTTATCCTGGGTAAACTGATATCTCGGGGGCTTACGCCATCCCATCATGTTTATGTTGCTGTTGTGCGTGTTCCGTTTTGAACTCCGCCAGCAACCTTGCTTGCTCTTCAGTCAGAGCCAGGTTTTCCAGAAGTTCAGGTCTTCTAAGCCAGGTACGGCCCAGCGACTGTTTCAAACGCCAGCGACGTATCTCGGCATGGTTGCCCGACAGTAACACTGGCGGAACTTCCATCCCTTCTAACACCTCAGGCCGCGTATAGTGCGGGCAATCCAGCAATCCTTCAGCAAAGGAATCTTCCGTTGCCGAGGCTTCATGTCCCAGTACTCCCGGAATAAACCGGGAAACGGAGTCAATCAGCGTCATTGCTGGTAACTCACCACCACTGAGAACGTAATCGCCGATTGACCATTCTTCGTCAATTTCGGTTTGGATCACGCGCTCATCTATACCTTCGTAGCGACCGCACACCAGAATCAATTTTTGATTCGTTGCCAGTTCGCTGACGCCCGCTTGATCAAGCTTGCGTCCCTGTGGTGACAGATAAATCACCTTTGCGCCTTCACCCGCCGCGGCTTTTGCTGCATGAATGGCGTCCCGCAAGGGTTGCACCATCATTAACATCCCCGGTCCGCCGCCGTAAGGACGATCGTCCACGGTACGGTGCCGGTCATGCGTGAAGTCGCGAGGATTCCAGCTCTGGATGCTCAGCAGGCCATTTTTAACTGCCCGGCCAGTTACCCCGTAATCGGTAATTGCGCGGAACATTTCAGGAAACAGGCTAATTATGCCAATCCACATAGCGCCGTCTTTTACCGTTTATCCGGTGGTTTAAAAACCAGGATCCCAATCTACTTCGATTGAACGAGTAGTGAGATCGACTTTCTTGATAACCTGCCCATCGAGGAACGGTACGAGACGTTCCTTGATACCAAACGCATCTTTCAGGTTTGCCTTAATGACGAGAACGTCATTAGATCCGGTTTCCATCATATCGACGACTTTACCGAGATCGTAGCCTTCAGTGGTTACTACCTGGCAGCCCATCAGGTCTTTCCAGTAGTAGTCCCCCTCTTCAAGCTGAGGCAGCTGCGATGAATCCACGACAATTTCACAATTCGTCAGCAGGTTCGCCGCATCACGATCGTCAACGCCTTTCAGCTTGATGATCATGTCCTGATTGTGGTGCTTCCAGCTTTCCAGCTGGACTTGCTGCCACTGACCCGCCTTCTGGATAAACCAGGGCTGATAGTCAAAAATGCTTTCGGCGTCTTCGGTGGAAGAAAACACTCTGAGCCACCCACGAATACCGTAAGACGAACCCATTTTTCCCAAAACGATGGGATCAACAGGTGCTTGCGCGGTGAGTTGTTTGCTCATCATGACCACCGTGACAGATTAAGCTGCTTTGTTTACTTCTTTGATCAGCGCAGCAACGCGATCAGAAATAGTTGCGCCCTGGCCAACCCAGTGAGCGATGCGATCCAGATCCAGGCGAGTGCCTTCTTCTTTTTCGCTAGCGATTGGGTTGAAGAAACCAACGCGCTCGATGAAGCGACCGTTGCGTGCATTACGGCTGTCAGCGACAACAACCTGGTAGAACGGACGCTTTTTAGCGCCGTGACGTGCTAAACGAATAGTTACCATAACATCCTCTTGTGTGAATAAAACAACCGGACCCCATCGAGGAACGGAGTCCGGTGTCATATTAAAAGCCCGAAAATTTTACTCATTTTTGCGGGAATTGCAATCAACAGTTGCTAACTCTGCTGTAAAAGGCCGTCGGCGGTGCAGCCAGTTTGGTGCCGGAGTGCGCGCAGTCACCGGAGCGTACACGCAGTACGTGAGGATGACGAGCACATCCCGGTGCCAAAATGGCAAACAAGCCAGGCCGATTAGCGACCAGGGAAGCCTGGGGGCATCATACCCTTCATGCTTCTCATCATCTTCGCCATTCCGCCCTTCTTCATTTTCTTCATCATGCGCTGCATGTCGTCGAACTGTTTCAGAAGACGGTTAACGTCCTGCACCTGCATACCGCAACCGGCAGCAATACGGCGTTTACGCGAACCTTTGATGATTTCTGGCTTAGCGCGCTCTTTCATCGTCATCGAGTTGATGATGGCTTCCATACGCACCAGCACTTTATCGTCCATCTGTGACTTGACGTTATCCGGGATCTGCCCCATGCCCGGCAGCTTGCCCATCAGACTAGCCATGCCGCCCATATTTTTCATCTGGCGCAGCTGCTCAAGAAAGTCGTTGAGATCGAAGCCGTCACCTTTTTTCAGCTTGCTGGCTAATTTCTCTGCCTGCGCGCGGTCAACTTTGCTTTCGATATCTTCGATCAGCGACAGTACGTCGCCCATGCCGAGAATACGCGACGCGATGCGGTCCGGATGGAACGGCTCCAGCGCCTCAGTTTTCTCGCCAACACCGAGGAACTTGATCGGTTTGCCAGTGATGTGACGAATAGAGAGCGCCGCACCGCCGCGGGCATCGCCGTCCACTTTGGTCAACACTACGCCGGTAAGCGGTAACGCTTCATTGAATGCTTTTGCCGTATTGGCCGCATCCTGACCGGTCATGGCGTCAACCACAAACAGGGTTTCAACCGGGTTAATCGACGCATGGACTTGTTTGATCTCGTCCATCATCGCTTCGTCAACGTGCAGACGACCAGCGGTATCCACCAGCAGCACGTCGTAGAATTTCAGTTTGGCTTCTTTCAGCGCCGCGTTAACGATATCTCCCGGCTTCTGACCAACATCAGAAGGGAAGAAATCAACGCCCACCTGCTCTGCCAGCGTCTCAAGCTGTTTGATTGCCGCCGGGCGATAAACGTCGGCAGAAACCACCAGCACTTTCTTCTTGTGCTTCTCGCGCAGGAACTTACCGAGTTTACCAACGCTGGTTGTTTTACCGGCACCTTGCAGGCCCGCCATCAGTACGACCGCAGGCGGTTGCGCAGCCAGGTTCAGGGTCTGGTTCTCTTCGCCCATCGCCGCAACCAGTTCGTTACGGACTATTTTGACGAACTCCTGCCCCGGCGTCAGGCTCTTATTAACTTCATGACCAACCGCTTTCTCTTTTACGCGATTGATAAACTCACGCACTACCGGCAGAGCTACGTCCGCCTCCAGCAGCGCCATGCGCACTTCGCGCAGCGTATCTTTTACGTTGTCTTCAGTGAGGCGTCCACGGCCACTGATATTGCGCAGCGTGCGCGACAAACGATCGGTTAAATTATCAAACATTGTCTCTCGCCTGGGGTGGAAACGGTTGGCCGCAATCGCGACACATCATCAGTATTTTGCCGCAGTATAACATGAAGGCGTCTTTGTTGTTATGCAACGGTTGGAGCAGCGTTCACCTGACGCTATACTGCTTCTCTTTCTTATTGCTCAAACTGTCGACATCACTATGCCCGTTTTTGCTCTGCTCGCGCTTGTCGCCTACTCCGTCAGTCTTGCGCTGATTGTTCCCGGTCTGCTGCAAAAAAACGGCGGCTGGCGGCGCATGGCTATTATTTCTGCGGTCATTGCGCTGGTCTGCCACGCAATCGCTCTGGAAGCCCGCATCCTGCCCGACGGTGATAGCGGACAAAACCTCAGCCTGCTGAACGTTGGTTCATTGGTCAGTTTGATGATCTGTACGGTAATGACCATTGTGGCTTCTCGCAATCGTGGCTGGCTGCTGCTACCCATTGTCTATGCCTTTGCGCTTATCAACCTGGCGCTGGCAACCTTCATGCCCAATGAATACATCACCCATCTGGAAGCTACGCCTGGGATGCTGGTGCACATTGGCTTATCGCTCTTTTCCTATGCCACGCTAATTATCGCCGCCCTGTACGCGCTGCAACTGGCGTGGATTGATTACCAACTGAAGAACAAGAAGCTGGCGTTTAACCAGGAAATGCCGCCATTGATGAGTATCGAGCGTAAAATGTTCCACATCACGCAGATTGGCGTGGTGCTGCTAACGCTCACGCTTTGCACTGGCCTGTTCTACATGCACAACTTATTTAGCATGGAAAATATCGACAAGGCTGTGCTCTCTATCGTGGCGTGGTTTGTCTATATTGTGCTGCTGTGGGGACATTATCATGAAGGATGGCGTGGACGCCGCGTCGTCTGGTTTAACGTTGCGGGCGCGGTAATTCTGACACTGGCCTACTTCGGCAGCCGAATTGTCCAGCAGTTAATCAGCTAAACCCAGAAAAGGAGTTTCCCCTGGAACACATTTCTACTACTACGTTGATCATTATTCTGATCATCATGGTGGTCATTTCAGCCTATTTTTCCGGGTCCGAAACCGGAATGATGACCCTCAACCGCTATCGTCTGCGACATATGGCGAAACAGGGTAATCGCTCGGCCAAACGCGTCGAAAAATTGCTGCGTAAGCCAGACCGCCTGATAAGCCTGGTGTTAATCGGCAATAACCTGGTCAATATTCTTGCCTCCGCGCTCGGCACTATTGTTGGGATGCGTTTGTACGGCGATGCGGGCGTGGCAATTGCGACTGGTGTGCTGACTTTTGTCGTACTGGTATTTGCTGAGGTATTGCCGAAAACCATTGCCGCGCTGTACCCGGAAAAAGTCGCTTATCCGAGTAGTTTTCTGCTGGCTCCGCTGCAAATTTTGATGATGCCGCTGGTCTGGTTGCTGAATGCTATCACCCGTATGCTGATGCGCATGATGGGTATCAAAACCGATATCGTGGTTAGCGGCTCTTTGAGCAAAGAAGAGTTGCGCACTATCGTGCACGAATCACGCTCACAAATTTCCCGTCGCAATCAGGATATGCTGCTGTCGGTGCTCGATCTGGAAAAAATGACCGTTGATGACATCATGGTGCCGCGCAGTGAAATTATCGGTATTGATATCAACGATGACTGGAAATCGATTCTGCGCCAACTCTCCCACTCACCTCACGGGCGCATCGTGCTCTACCGTGATTCGCTGGACGACGCCATCAGTATGCTGCGAGTACGTGAAGCCTGGCGGTTGATGTCGGAGAAAAAAGAGTTCACCAAAGAAACCATGCTGCGCGCCGCGGACGAGATCTATTTTGTGCCGGAAGGTACGCCGCTCAGCACGCAGTTGGTAAAGTTTCAGCGCAACAAAAAGAAAGTCGGCCTGGTCGTCAACGAGTATGGAGACATTCAGGGGCTGGTGACGGTTGAAGATATTCTGGAAGAGATTGTCGGCGATTTCACTACGTCGATGTCGCCAACACTTGCCGAAGAGGTCACGCCGCAAAACGACGGTTCGGTGATTATCGATGGCACCGCCAACGTGCGGGAAATCAACAAAGCCTTTAACTGGCATCTACCGGAAGATGATGCCCGCACGGTTAATGGCGTCATTCTTGAGGCACTGGAAGAGATCCCTGTCGCAGGCACCCGCGTGCGTATTGGCGAGTACGATATCGATATTCTCGACGTACAGGACAATATGATTAAGCAGGTAAAAGTTTTTCCTGTGAAACCGCTGCGCGAGAGTGTGGCGGAGTAACGAAAACGGCCCGGCATTCGCATGCAGGGCCGTGAATTATTACGAAAGCAGAAATTAAGCTTTTGCTTTCGCTACAGTAACCATCGCCGCACGAATCGTACGACCATTCAGCGTATAACCCTTCTGCATAATGCCCAGTACGTTACCTGGCGCAACGTCATCAGATTCCACCATTGCGATGGCCTGATGCACATTCGGGTCCAGTGGGACGTTAGTTTCGGCGATCACTTCAACGCCAAACTTACGCACAACATCCAGCATCGACTTCAGCGTCAGCTCAATGCCTTCAACCATCGCAGACATATCCGGGTTAGCTTTATCAGCCACTTCCAGCGCACGATCCAGGCTATCAATCACCGGCAGCAATTCGTTGATGAATTTCTCCAGCGCGAATTTGTGGGCTTTTTCAATATCCAGTTCAGTACGACGACGCAGGTTTTCCATTTCGGCTTTTACACGCAAAATGCCGTCACGTTCACGGGTCTGGGCTTCAGCCAGCTGAGCTTCGAGATTCGCAATTTTTTCATCGCGCGGATCCACCTGCTCAGCAGAAGCTTCTGGCTCAACTGCCTCAATCTCTTCGTGCTGATCCATGATAATTTCTTCCGGGGCTTGCCCCTCAGGCGTTTTCTGTTCTTTACTACTCATGAATTTCTCCGCGTTTTTTTCGCATTCATCTCGCTAACTTCGCTTATTATGGGGATCAGTTTCAGGGTTTCAAGGGAAGCACTCACATTGTCATCAATCTTCGCAACAAGGACCTCGGAAAAATGAATAATCATTTCAAGTGTATTGGCATTGTGGGACACCCACGGCACCCCACTGCACTGACAACACATGAAATGCTCTACCGCTGGCTGTGCACAAAAGGTTACGAGGTCATCGTTGAGCAACAAATCGCTCACGAACTGCAACTGAAGAATGTGAAAACTGGCACGCTCGCGGAGATTGGGCAACTAGCTGATCTCGCGGTAGTCGTTGGTGGCGACGGTAATATGCTGGGCGCGGCACGCACACTCGCCCGTTACGATATTAAAGTTATTGGAATCAACCGTGGCAACCTGGGTTTCCTGACTGACCTTGACCCCGATAACGCCCAGCAACAGTTAGCCGATGTGCTGGAAGGCCACTACATCAGCGAGAAACGTTTTTTGCTGGAAGCGCAAGTCTGTCAGCAAGATTGCCAGAAACGCATCAGCACCGCGATAAATGAAGTGGTGCTTCATCCAGGCAAAGTGGCGCATATGATTGAGTTCGAAGTGTATATCGACGAGATCTTTGCGTTTTCTCAGCGATCTGATGGACTAATTATTTCGACGCCAACAGGCTCCACCGCCTATTCCCTCTCTGCAGGCGGTCCTATTCTGACCCCCTCTCTGGATGCGATTACCCTGGTGCCCATGTTCCCGCATACGTTGTCAGCACGACCACTGGTCATAAACAGCAGCAGCACGATCCGTCTGCGTTTTTCGCATCGCCGTAACGACCTGGAAATCAGTTGCGACAGCCAGATAGCACTGCCGATTCAGGAAGGTGAAGATGTCCTGATTCGTCGCTGTGATTACCATCTGAATCTGATTCATCCGAAAGATTACAGTTATTTCAACACATTAAGCACCAAGCTCGGCTGGTCAAAAAAATTATTCTAATTTTACGCCAGCCTCTTTACTGTATATAAAACCAGTTTATACTGTACACAATAACAGTAATGGTTTTTCATACAGGAAAACGACTATGTTGGCACAACTGACCATCAGCAACTTTGCTATCGTTCGTGAGCTTGAGATTGATTTTCATAGCGGCATGACCGTAATAACTGGCGAGACCGGCGCGGGTAAATCTATTGCAATAGATGCCCTCGGTCTTTGTCTCGGTGGTCGCGCTGAAGCCGACATGGTGCGTACCGGCGCTGCTCGCGCTGACCTGTGCGCCCGTTTTTCTCTGAAAGATACGCCAGCGGCTCTGCGCTGGCTGGAAGAAAACCAGCTTGAAGACGGGCATGAATGTTTGCTTCGTCGCGTGATCAGCAGCGATGGTCGCTCCCGTGGTTTCATCAACGGTACAGCTGTTCCTCTGTCACAACTGCGCGAACTGGGTCAGTTGCTGATTCAGATCCATGGTCAGCACGCTCATCAATTACTCACCAAACCTGAGCACCAAAAATTCCTGCTTGATGGCTATGCCAATGAAACCTCTCTACTGCAGGAAATGACCGCACGTTATCAGTTGTGGCATCAAAGCTGCCGTGACCTCGCGCATCATCAACAGTTAAGTCAGGAACGCGCCGCCCGTGCGGAACTGCTGCAATACCAATTAAAAGAACTTAACGAATTTAATCCGCAGCCCGGAGAGTTTGAACAAATCGACGAAGAGTACAAACGTCTGGCGAACAGCGGTCAATTGCTGACCACCAGCCAGAATGCATTGGCATTAATGGCCGACGGTGAAGACGCAAACCTGCAAAGTCAGCTTTACACGGCTAAACAACTGGTGAGCGAATTGATTGGCATGGACAGCAAACTGTCCGGCGTACTTGATATGCTGGAAGAAGCTACCATCCAGATTGCTGAAGCCAGCGATGAACTGCGCCACTACTGCGATCGTCTGGATCTCGATCCCAACCGACTATTTGAACTTGAACAGCGCATCTCAAAACAGATTTCGCTGGCACGTAAACATCACGTCAGCCCTGAGGCATTGCCACAGTATTACCAGTCGCTACTGGAAGAACAGCAGCAACTGGACGATCAGGCCGACTCACAAGAAACGCTTGCGCTGGCGGTAACGAAACATCATCAGCAGGCACTGGAAATCGCGCGCGCATTACACCAACAACGCCAGCAATATGCAGAAGAACTTGCACAGCTGATCACCGACAGTATGCATGCGCTCTCAATGCCGCATGGGCAGTTTACGATCGATGTTAAATTTGACGAGCATCACCTGGGCGCTGACGGTGCCGATCGTATTGAGTTTCGGGTAACCACCAACCCAGGTCAGCCAATGCAGCCTATTGCCAAAGTCGCATCCGGTGGTGAATTGTCCCGCATCGCACTGGCAATCCAGGTCATCACGGCGCGTAAAATGGAAACCCCGGCACTGATTTTTGATGAAGTGGATGTAGGGATTAGCGGTCCAACAGCGGCAGTTGTCGGCAAACTGCTGCGTCAACTCGGCGAATCAACTCAGGTGATGTGTGTTACCCACCTGCCACAAGTCGCGGGATGTGGTCATCAACACTATTTTGTCAGCAAAGAAACCGATGGTGCGATGACAGAAACGCATATGCAATCCCTGAATAAAAAAGCGCGGTTACAAGAGCTGGCGCGCCTGCTTGGTGGCAGTGAAGTCACACGTAATACACTGGCGAATGCGAAAGAACTGCTTGCAGCGTAAACTTTTTTCCTGCTTCACGGTCAGAGTAAACAGCAAAACGCCGTAAGACCGGAAAGCAAAAGGTTTTAAAGTGATGAAAGGTCTATTATCATCGGCATATTACAGATGAGCCACGTACTGCTCGGGCCCGAAAAGGAATCAAATCACTATGCGCTGTAAAACGCTGACTGCTGCAGCAGCAGTACTATTGATGTTGACCGCAGGCTGTTCCACTCTGGAGCGAGTGGTTTACCGTCCTGACATCAACCAGGGGAACTATCTGACCGCTAACGACGTATCCAAAATACGTGTTGGCATGACGCAACAACAAGTTGCGTACGCATTGGGTACACCGCTGATGTCCGATCCATTTGGTACGAATACCTGGTTCTATGTCTTCCGCCAGCAACCAGGTCATGAAGGTGTAACTCAGCAAACGCTGACGCTGACCTTTAACAGTAGCGGTGTGTTGACCAATATTGATAACAAACCTGCGCTGAGTGGTAACTAATAATAAAGTTGCTCTCAAAGACGTTAAAAAAGGTGCTCAATGAGCACCTTTTTTCTGTCTGTTATTTATTCGCTGATTTTTCTGCTCGTTGCCTGCGAAGCTCTTTCGGATCGGCAATGAGAGGGCGATAAATCTCCACCCGATCGCCATCATGCACACTATCGCTTAGTTTTGCCGGACGGCTGTAAATGCCGACTTTGTTTTTAGTTAAATCGATATCGGTACGCAATTCCAGCAAGCCACTGGCGCGAATAGCTTCTTCAACCGTCGCGCCCTCCTGCAGCGTCACTCGCTGCAGGTACTGCTTCTCAGGTAGCGCATAAGCCACCTCAACGGCAATTTTACCTGGCACTGTAAACCTCTTTCGCACGAACCGTAAAAGCCTGGACCATATTAGCCGCCAGCTCTTTAAACACGCGACCAAAGGCGAGTTCAATCAACTTATTGGTAAACTCAAAGTCGAGATGAAACTCGATACGACACGCCTCCTGGCTCAGCGGCGTAAACTTCCATCCACCAATCAATTTCTTGAACGGCCCATCCACCAGATTCATAAGAATACTTTGGTTACTGGTCAACTGGTTGCGGGTAGTAAACGTTTTGCTGATCCCAGCCTTAGAGACATCTACCGCCGCAGTCATCTGCCCAGGAGTGGACTCCAGAATCCGACTTCCGGTACAACCCGGCAAAAACTGAGGATAAGACTGAACGTCATTCACTAACTGATACATTTGCTCCGCGCTGTAGGGTACCAGTGCGGTCCGGCTAATCTGAGGCATAACAATTTCCATCAACAAAAATCCAACAAATAATATCATTTATCCTGCTGTAAAAAAAACGCTATCCCGGCGCTGGGTAACATCGGGTTCATGCTAAGATAGAGCCTTGTCCCCCGCAGGATTGATATGGGGTGTTTTCGATTTCAGATTACCGATGATTCACGACGCTTATGACGAAGAAAAAAGCACATAAACCTGGTTCAGCGACCATCGCGCTTAACAAGCGCGCCCGTCACGAATACTTTATCGAAGAAGAGTTCGAAGCGGGACTTGCCCTGCAAGGCTGGGAAGTTAAATCCCTGCGCGCAGGAAAAGCCAATATCAGCGACAGCTACGTCCTTCTGCGTGACGGAGAGGCATTTCTGTTTGGCGCTAACATCACGCCAATGGCCGTGGCCTCCACGCATGTGGTGTGCGATCCTACCCGTACCCGCAAGTTACTTCTCAACCAGCGCGAACTGGACTCATTGTACGGTCGCGTCAATCGAGAAGGCTATACCGTAGTGGCGCTCTCCCTGTACTGGAAAAATGCCTGGTGCAAAGTGAAAATCGGCGTCGCCAAAGGTAAGAAACAGCACGATAAACGTTCAGATATCAAAGAGCGCGAATGGCAGGTGGATAAAGCACGTATCATGAAAAACGCCCACCGTTAAACCTGCACTCCAATTATTGACCAGTTCCTCACCGCGCCTCCCTCTCCGGCGGCGCGAATGAACATCTTATTGGCTATCACATCCGACACAAATGTTGCCATCCCATTGCTTAATCGAATAAAAATCAGGCTACATGGGTGCTAAATCTTTAACGATAACGCCATTGAGGCTGGTCATGGCGCTCATAAATCTGGTATACTTACCTTTACACATTGGGGCTGATTCTGGATTCGACGGGATTTGCGAAACCCAAGGTGCATGCCGAGGGGCGGTTGGCCTCGTAAAAAGCCGCAAAAAATAGTCGCAAACGACGAAAACTACGCTTTAGCAGCTTAATAACCTGCTTAGAGCCCTCTCTCCCTAGCCTCCGCTCTTAGGACGGGGATCAAGAGAGGTCAAACCCAAAAGAGATCGCGTGGAAGCCCTGCCTGGGGTTGAAGCGTTAAAACTTAATCAGGCTAGTTTGTTAGTGGCGTGTCCGTCCGCAGCTGGCAAGCGAATGTAAAGACTGACTAAGCATGTAGTACCGAGGATGTAGGAATTTCGGACGCGGGTTCAACTCCCGCCAGCTCCACCAAATCATGATCCGGATACGTCCGGTGAAGTACAGAAAGCCCGCACAGCACAAGCCCTGCGGGCTTTTTTGTGTCTGTCATTGTCCGAGGGCATCCAGCTAAATCCAGAGAAAATTGGTACACGTTTAGGTACACGCTATACTATGGGCCATTAAACGTGTACCAATTATGGAAGGAATCCAGACATGGCGCGCATCACACGCCCCCTCACTAACAACGAGATCCTTAAAGCTAAACCCCGAGAAAAAGATTTCACTCTGCATGATGGGGACGGCCTGTTCTTACTCGTGAAAACATCTGGTAAAAAGCTCTGGCGCTTCCGATACCAACGTCCGGTAAGTAATAGCCGAACTAATCTGAGTCTCGGCTCATCCCCTGCCATTACACTCGCAGCTGCTCGCCAGTTACGCGACCAACATTTGGCTACACTCGCGCTGGGGATGGATCCACAACAGCAGCAAGAGCAAGCATCAGAGCAACGTCAGATTGAGCTGGATAGCATTTTCTCAACTGTCGCCGCCAACTGGTTCAAAATGAAGAGCAAAAGCGTCACTGAGGACTATGCGAAAGATATTTGGCGTTCTCTAGATAAAGACGTATTCCCAGCAATAGGCGCGATACCTGTTCAGGAGATTAAGGCCAGAACGATAGTTGAAGCATTGGAACCAATCAAAGCACGCGGCGCATTAGAGACTGTTCGTCGCTTGGTCCAGCGCATTAACGAAATAATGATTTATGCAGTCAACACCGGCCTGATTGATGCTAACCCTGCATCAGGTGTTGGAATGGCATTTGAGAAACCCAAAAAGCAGAACATGCCCACGCTACGACCAGAAGAATTACCTAAGCTGATGCGTTCTTTGGTCATGTCAAACCTATCCGTTCCGACTCGTTGCCTTATTGAATGGCAGCTCCTGACCCTTGTGCGCCCTTCTGAGGCTTCCGGCACTCGATGGGAAGAGATCGATCTCGATGCCAAACTCTGGATGATTCCCGCCGAACGAATGAAGGCTAAGCGAGAACATATTGTCCCATTATCAGCACAAGCATTAGAATTACTTGATACAATGGAACCTATCAGTAAACATAGGGAGTATGTTTTCCCAAGCAGAAATGATCCTAAAAAAAATATGAATAGTCAGACGGCTAATGCGGCACTTAAACGCATAGGCTATGGTGGGAAACTGGTCGCTCACGGATTACGTTCTATAGCAAGTACGGCCATGAACGAACATGGTTGGAATGCTGATATCATTGAATCAGCTCTTGCGCATATTGATAAAAATGAAGTTCGTAGAGCATACAACAGGTCAACCTACTTGAGTCAACGGAGAGAGTTGATGAGTTGGTGGGCGGAAATAGTTAAACCAAGTAAGTAGATAAAATTATGAGCGACTTCGATAGAATTGAGGAATTAGCAGGAGAAGGGGTCTACTCAGGCGTAGAACTCGAAGACGAGATGTCTCAGGATGACAACTCCGACAAGGAGCCATTCGATACAGATTCAATTTCAATTACTCCTAAGACAGTAGCATTGGATACTGTCTTACGCCGTATAAAAAATAATACAATAAAACTAGCTCCAGATTTTCAGCGTAGTTATGTTTGGGATAAAAAAAGGAAAAGTCAGTTAATTGAATCAATGATGCTGAAGATTCCATTACCGATGTTTTATGTTTCTGAAGATAAAAATGGTGTATGGGAAGTTGTTGATGGATTGCAGCGCCTTACTACTATTAAAGATTTCATTTTAGGACCAGACTATGATGGTAAAGGATTTAAATTATCTGGATTAGAGTTCTGGAGCACTCCATATGATGGCTATGATTATTTTAATTTAGAGAAGAATGATGAAAATATAAAAATAATCAATAATATTATGGAGACTGAACTATCATTCATCATTATAAACCCTGAAACACCAGAAAAAGTTAAGAGAAATATTTTCAAGAGAATCAACACAGGTGGAATGCGGCTATCAAATCAAGAGATTAGACATGCGTTATATCAAGGGCGCGCCAGCATACTATTGAAATCCATGGTTGAAAATGATGTTTATAATGATGTTGTAGGTAGAACAGTCAAAGATGACAGAATGGCTGGTAGAGAGCTTATACTAAGGTATTTAGCTTTTACATTATTCGGCTACAATAATTATTATGGAGATATGGATGATTTTTTATCAAACACAATGAAAGCTTTAAATAATGAGAAAATTAAAGAACTTCCTTTAATTGATATACCTGAGGATGACGTTATCATTAACACATTCGAATTAGGTTTGCACCGAACATATGAGATTTTTGGAGAACATTCTTTTCGAAAATCGTTACCTGGAGATACCAGAAAAACACCCGTTAACAAATCTCTTTTCGAACTATGGTTGTACTTATTAACAAGAGCTAAAAAAGACTCATATGACGAAATCATCTTGAAAAAAGATATTTTACTGAATGAATATAAAGACCTTCTTCAAAATTATGAGTTTATGAATTCAATAAGCCGACATGGTGCTGGAGTACAAGGCGCTAAATTTCGTAAAGATTGTCTTTTGGACTTACTAAAGAGAGTAATCAATGCTTGATGAACTTGTTTTAAAATCATTTAAATCCTTTATCTATTCAAAGTTAGAACTTTCTAACATAACTGTACTCACTGGGCTAAATAGCAGTGGTAAAAGTTCAGTTCTACAAGCAATAAGAATGTGCAAATTAGTAGATAAAGACCACTCACCATATATTCAAGGATTTGGTGGGTTTACCGATCTCAAATCAAAATTGACCTCTCAACAAAAGCCTGTGCAGATTCTTCTTTCTAGTAAAGAAATGAAAAATTATCTATATCTATCACTAAGAGAAAATATAAACAAACACAGAACAAGAATAGATAGGTTTTCGGTAGAATATATCTCAGCTGATAGACATGGTCCATGCGTAACATTACCTATTATGCCTCAGGATATTGATGATATTACTGTTGGTGAAAAAGGTGAGTACTTTGCAGATTATTACTCAAAATTTGAAAGTGTTATAATACCTGAAAAACTTCGCCATGCTAATTCAACAGGAAATACGTTAAAGCATCAAATTAATCACTGGATGGGAGAAATATCACCTGGTGTTGATTTGAATTTCTCCGTTACGAAAGAGCAAGATATTTCCCATCTAGGGGTTAATGGTTTCAGAGCAACTAATACAGGGTTTGGAATAAGTTATTCACTCCCGATCGTGTTAAGTGCATTAGTAATGTCTTCAGAGGCTCCGCTAGATAGCTTCAAGCAGTCAAAAATGAAAGCATGGCATTCTAATAAAAATAAAATTTTAATAATAGAAAATCCTGAGGCGCATTTGCACCCAAAAGGCCAAACAGCTCTCGGATTATTGTTAGCTATAGCATCTTCTTGTGGTGTCCAGATAATTGTTGAAACACATAGTGACCATTTTATTGATGGCGTTCGATTAGCAGTCAAAAATGTAGGTGCTACACTGGCTCAAAAAAGTATCATTTATTATTTTACGCGTGAGAAAGATAAGGATACAAAAATAGAGAAAATCAGAATAAAAGAAGATGGGAAGCTCACAAGCTGGCCAGAAGGTTTCTTTGACCAAAGCACAATTAATTTATCTAAATTAGCAAAAAAATAAAAATGAATATAATCAACTACTTAGATGAAAGATGGGTGGTGGAGTTATGTGCTAATATTCAAGATAACTCCAAAGAACTTGAGTGTTTCTTAGAATTAGCCGAAGCTGTTAAGAAAAACTGCGGGCGTTCAAGCCTCTCTCTCACCTCAAATATATGGATAATTAAATGCGGTCACGATAATTTATGTGACATCTTATATGGCCCTTTAACTCAAGATCCTGATTTAAGGGATTACCTTTTAAGACTGGCAAGAATCATTGATGAAGCTGATAGTTATGAAATAGGCAAACCTGAAACTCACGCATATAACTCAGAAGCTCATGCGGCTTTACACCATAATAAGGCAGGAGGCCTTTTATATAAAGAAAATGAAGAATTACCTTGGTGGGATGATAGTTCCATGATATTAATTGACTGCCAAGACAAAATACTTTCTTTATTCCGAAAACTTCCTATTTACCACAATATGGGTCTAGACGAATTTGATAGTTATCTAGAGAAATGCTTTCCTAATATATATTTTCTCGATGATGCGAGAGATTTTTCTAAAACAGATATTAGCGAAAAAAACGACACAAAACTTTCGGTTATTATAAAGCATTTATCATATCTTAATGATCATGCACAATATGACTACCTTATAGATCCAGAACAGTTTGAGCAAAAAGCACTTTCTCATGGTGTAGAACTATCTAGAGAAAGCAGCAGTACAAAACGAAACCAAGATGCAGTTAAAGAAAGAACAAAAAAAATAAATGAGGAGGCTCTTTTCTTTGAATTACACACCAAACTCAGTAGAGAAAAAGGTAGAATCCATTTTCATATAGGCTCAAGCCTGAGCGAAAAAATAAATAAATTAAGTGAAGGTCGTCTAATAGTTGGCATTGTGTGCAAACACTTATCAACTTAATTAGTACCTCAATATTAAGCTGCCACTTTAATCACTCATGATAAGTGGCACCTATTCATTTCAATAAAATTCCCCCTAATAAAAATCAGCACTTTTTTTTCAAATAAATAAATCAGTAACAATATTCACATGTATAGCGGCAGAATAATTTTTTCTTAAATATCACACAATCTACATCGTGGGCCGATTTTAATGTAAGAGTACGTGTAAGGATCTAATTTGCAAAGATAGATTATTGCACGTACACATATAATTCGTTCTAAAATCTATGAGTTGCGATCATGACGCCAATAAGTATGCCTTCACGATGCGAGCCCCCCTCGTCCTGTAAGTATCCCACATCCCCCTACCTACCAATAACTTGTTGTCACTATTTATAGCTCTCTTGTTTGAATCTCAACAACAACAGTAAAAAATATGCACATTACTGCTGGCGCGCAATGCTCTCCCCGCCACGCCTGCCCGCTTAAGAGGTCGCTTTTAATGCAGGTGCATGAACCAACTCAAGCCGCGCCGGTACTGGTGTTGCGTGGGATAAAAAATACGGGGATTTGCATGCAAAACCATGCACCTTATGGATGCATGGTTTTTTTCGGGAAAAATAGCGGAATTTTCGGGGATTTTTTTGCGTGCTACCGTGCGGCCAGTTCTGCACGTCGGCGGGTGTAAATCAGGTTCTGTGCCGGGGTGAATTTCTCGCGATTATCATCCCGCGAAGCCGCATCAGGCCTGAATCCGATGGCCGTTAAAATATCGTTGTCCTGCACGGAATAATTAATTTTTTCACCTGCGGCCAGCCACACCGACAGGGCTTCACGCAGATAATCAACCGAGTGCTGCATGGCGCTCTGTTTTACTGCGGGAAGCTGTTCGTTATACCCCATCAGCTCAGGTGCCAGCGTGGCGGCCAGCTCCGCGCCGTGCTGCTGCATAAATTCATGGAGCCGGTTGCGGATACTGATGTGCTGCACTTCCTCATGTGAGCGGATATAGCGACCGGCGGCCTGATTAATCTCCCATTTTTTCACGTCGATATCGTCGCGCAAATCCTGCATTCTGCTCGGGATTTGTTCGTCACCGGCAAGGAGCTGTTCACGGTATTCCCGTTCAAGGTCTGCCAGTTCGGCTTTACGTTTCAGCCAGGTATTTTTGTTCGTCTGACAGGCCTCAAAGGCCTGCTGTATGGTCACAGTGGTCACGAGTCTCTCTCCTGATTAATGCCGGAACGGCGAACTGTAGCAGCCCTGCACCTTACGCGGCGGTGGTGGCGCCACCGGCGCGGGGTCGGTTTTCTCCGGGGCGGCACGTATCACACCGTCAACCGACTCGATGGTGCGGAAAGTGGCCGAACATTCGATATTGGTACACTGGTGATAACGCTGTTTGACGTTTTCCGACAGATAACGGCTGGTACGGACGTGCGCGGTCTTTTTGCAGAACGGACAGTGAAACATGATTCAGCCCTCTGCCTGTTCGTGGTCTTTTGCGGCCAGTTCAGCGGCAAGCTTCATCCGTCTGGCCGGGCTTCTTAACAGCGCCATATCAACCCCGGTTATGACCGGGCGATTCATGCCCGTTACGGACAGAACCGGCTCCTGCTCCATATCGAAATGATACAGGGCTGACTGCAGATTCAGGGCATCGCCCAGCTCGCGGGTCACGGTCGCACGCGGCGAGGTTTCTCCGCTCATTTCCAGCGACCGTATACGCAACAGAAAGGCACGTAACAGTGCGGGGCTGATACCGGCCAGCACTTTCTTCCATTCGCTGTTGGCGTAAGTGGTGAATGCTTTTTCGTGGGCGCTGATATAAGCCGTACCGGAGGAGCATGCGCCAAGCATGGCGAGGCCTTTGTCTTTCTCCAGCTCGGTAATCAGACCGGTGAACTCATCAGCCAGTTCTCGGCTGGCGATACGTTTACTGTGTTCAGCTTTCAGTTCAGGAGTGAGGTTGCCGCGCAGAGTTCGAAAGCGGCTGCGCCAGTCCTGTTCGGCCTGTGCACTTTCACTGAGCGCGGTCTGTCGTTCCTGCTCACAACGCTGAATGGAAGCCTCAATGTCGCTGAGTTTACCCATGCTGGCCGTGTGTGCGTCTTTTGCTTCGTTAAGTGCGGCCAGCGCACCGGCAATAAGTTGTTCCGCGCCTTCATCCTGTTTACTGATAACGGTCTGCATGGCTTTGATAATGAGTTCGGGTTTCATGTTCAGGCTCTCCGTGTGTTCAACCTGAAATGATTCTGACGCCTCCTGCACAACAACACGATTCATTGCCGTTGTCAGAGTGCTGGCACAAACAGACCTTAAAATCAGGCTGGCCAGAGAAAGGTCGCAGGAAAACCTTACTCACCGTTTGTTTTTTTACTTATAACTATTCACCACTGTTCACCTTAAATAAAAAGATAAGTAATACAGTAAGTTAAAGGGTTAACAGTTGAAGGTCTGACTGTTCACCGTCTGTTCACCACTGTTCACCCTCCTGTTTTGCTCTGGTTATAGCATTTAGACTTTATTTTGATTAAAAATGAAAAATATATAACTAAAAGCAATAGAAATTGCTGCATTGTAATGCAGTGATTTGCATATGTTTGCCAGCGTTTGCCATTGTTTGCCAGAGCGAAAAGTCAATGTTTGTTTCCCCGAAAATCTCACATGACCTGAGGAAAAATATAGACATAATAAGGAGCTACCCGAAGCCGGACGGACACGACCGGCACTGTATGGACTTTGTGAGGTAGCCCGATGCACACTGCTTTTTCTTCCCCGTCTTCTGCCCCTGCCGCGCCGCTGATGCCGGTTTCTGATACCGTTCACGAGCGCTTTATCCGTCTGCCCGAAGTGATGCATCTGTGCGGCCTGTCCCGCTCGACCATTTACGACCTCATCAGCCGGGAAGCCTTCCCGAAACAAATCTCCCTCGGCGGAAAAAATGTGGCGTGGGCGCAGTCTGAAATCACTGCATGGATGGCGGATCGCATTGCCGAACGTAACCGGGGCTATGACGCATGATGATGACCATTCAGCAAACAGCCCCTTTTTCTGGCTTGCTTCTTTTCGCCGTTTCCAGGTATAGTTTTCCCGCTGTCGCAAAATCGGCAGCCGGGCGTAGGAACCCGAGTTACTCAATGGCGACACCGGACGCGCCATGCGTCTTTTTTTACGTCGTTGCTCAGGCACACCCATTTTTCGGGCTGTGGTGTTTACACCTTAGCCCCTGTCAGATAATGGTGATCCGGGCGGGGCAGCCTTCGGGCTGGCCGGTATTCATTGAGGCCGGTATTCCTACCCCCGTTCGGGTCACCACCCATGAGCGTAGGAACTCCGGTGGTGGCAATAACCGCTACTCAATGGAGGTTGCCACTATGGCTACGACCCTCACCCCGTCACACCCGCAATTTGTCTTTGTGTTTGCTGCTGTTCGTCGCGCAGACCGTACCCCTCGTATTTGTATGCTCCGCACCGTTGCCGGTGATGAGCACGCCGCACGCCTTTCTCTCGTTCGCGATTACGTTCTCTGGTTTGCTGGCCGTCTGCCGGTTGCGGAGGTTCGCGCATGAGACACACCACCATTACCGCCCGTGACCTCGAATGTCTGGAGCATATGCGCAATGTCGGCCAGCTCGTCAATGAGCTGATGCAGGTGCAGGACTGCGCCACCGTTCGTCGTGACCCGGCGCAGCAGTTACAGCTCACCTCCGTGATTTACCTCATGACCGCCCAGCTCGACGGCGTGGTCGAACGCTGCAATCAGCAGTGGCTGACCGGGGAGGGTAACGCATGAAACAGCCATTACCGCCCGTATTACGCGCCGCGCTGTATCGTCGCGCCGTGGCCTGTGCATGGCTGACCCTGTGCGAACGCCAGCACCGCTACCCGCACCTCACCCTCGACGCGCTGGAAAGCGCCATTGCCGCCGAGCTGGAGGGCTTTTACCTGCGCCAGCACGGCGAGGAAAAAGGTCGCCAGATTGCCTGTGCACTGCTGGAAGATTTAATGGAAGCCGGACCACTCAAAGCCGCGCCGTCGCTGTCCTTTTTCGGGCTGGCCGTGATGGATGAGCTTTGCGCCCGTCATATCACCGCACCGGCACTGCACTGAGGGAGAAAATAACTATGAAAATGAACGTAACGGAAACCGTAAAACAGGCGTGCGGTCACTGGCCGCGCATTCTCCCTGCGCTGGGTGTGAAGGTGATTAAAAACCGCCATCAGGCCTGTCCGGTGTGTGGCGGCTCTGACCGTTTCCGCTTTGACGATAAAGAAGGGCGCGGGACGTGGTTCTGCAATCAGTGTGGCGCAGGTGACGGGCTTAAGCTGGTAGAGAAAGTGTTTGGCGTGACCCCGTCAGAAGCTGCCGGGAAGGTGAACGCCGTGACCGGCAATCTGTCGCCGGTTGCCCCGGAAGTGATTGCGGCCGCAGAGGCTGAAACCGATGCCGATCGCAAAGCGGCGGCCGAGCTGGCCG
>OAWM01000509.1_pt1 | contig 26240 bp, 27 predicted proteins | sample 1495501 | NCBI WGS metagenome assembly OAWM01 (sample SAMEA2580210, study PRJEB22360) | human gut metagenome | biome: human gut; feature: human-associated habitat; material: faeces | place: Denmark | collected 2008/2010 | reverse complement strand
GCTCTTCCAGAGAGTCCATATCGTATCCTCTGCGCTCAAAGTTGTTTAGGTTTCTACTTACCGGCGGTTTTGCCGTCCTCTCTGGTGGCTGATAATTTTTGTCGAGATAATCTTCATATCCGGTGTTAAAAAAGGTGCTGCCGTATTGAGGTTTTCTCCATTCATTTTCTTTTAAATCTTCTTTATAGCGATTTATCGCTCTTTCGAATTGCTCGTAGCCAATATCGAGTAGCCTTTCCTTGCTCTTTTTACTTACCTGTCCTTTTCCTTTTTTCTCCGGATATTTTTCCCATAATCGCTCAAATAACTCTTCTATCTCTTTTTCTTTCTCTTTTCTCTTTACTCTATCTCTATTCTCTTTCTCTTTCTCTGTGTTACACAATGTTACTGTATCGTTACAATGTAACGCTTTTCGCTCACGATGCGCTCTAACTCGTTGCGCTGAGTCACTTTCTGTCCCTATTGATTCTTGCGTTTCTGTCATTAAATACTCATTATCATCACATAAAATCATAAGTCCTTGCGCAAGCAAAAATTGAATTGTAACGCCTACATTTTCCGGGTCTTCATCTATCTTCAACGCCATTTCTTCAACAAAATTTTCTTCTATTCCGTCAAAATATAACTTTCCATCATCTTCCAGACTGTAAAGCTGCATTTTCAGATATATGATCGTGTAAGTATCTCCACCGGCTATTTTCCTGAGTTTTTTTATTTTTGGCTGACTAAAAAAGTTGTTTTTCAGTTTTAGCCAGTAATACTTTTTAGCCATAGTCCCTAGAGTCTTTTACTCCTTTCCTCCCGGGATTTCTCCCGGGATATGTATTCAGTGTAGTGTGACGTACCTGAACATGAACGGGTTACAATTTATAACAAGGCTCTCTACCTCGTTACCTCTTCAATTCGGACAATGATTGACGGGATTCCGCTTGTATACTCAAACTCATGCGTTGTATTCACGACATGAGTCGGATCATCGTTAACAATCACATCGCATTTCTGCAATGCGTCCTCAATCACCTTGTCCGCAAAACTGAAAACATTCATTCTGTCCCGTTTATTGCCCTTTTTAGGTTCTTTAAACGTATAGTGCAGAATGATAGGCTTATCTGTTTTAAAACGCTTTAAGCCAAGCCTGACGGCGTTACAGGCTATCATCTGATACTGTTGCTTCATTCGATTTCCTGCTTTCGGGTTCTTCCCGATCTCATGTATGTAATCATTCAGACCCGGGAAACAATGTCCTTTGTAAAATTTCCCTCTGATTTCAAAAATATGATTGTCCATATCGTTCCCTAAATTCCTCTCGTGTATGGTTCTGCTCATAGATTGCCTGTCCTACCATCTTCGACAGTGCCATACTTACACCATTTTCGTGTATTTTTCCGTGACATTCACTGCACACCGGAAGAATCAACTTGTCCTTTGTTCCATTCTGTCTTCTCCCTCTCCCACAGATCAAATGATGTCCATGGATGTTGTATGGTTTTCCGCAGATCAAGCAGAACTCAACGTATTCTGTTACTATCGTGTCTGACTTTTTCATCTACACTTCTCCTATCAAATTATCTGGCCAGATCGGTGATTTTAATATTTTGGTATGCTTGCACCAGTCGCAAACTTCGCATCGTATCGGGTCAATCTCTCCGTTTTTCAGAGAGAGAATCTTTGATACATTCATCTCCATTCCAGACAGACAATCATTCATCCATTCCTGCGGGATCTGGATAATCTCAATATCCGGCTCCTTTTCTTTGCTGGCTGCAGCAATGTAAAACGGCAACCGCTCCCCTGTATTGATTCTCACTACCTCCTGATATACGGCAGCCTGTATGTCATAGCCCCAAAACCTCACAAAGTCCATCAGTCCCATGTCTTTCGCATAATGCGCTTCTCTCAGGGATTTCATTACTTTCAAATCAACGATGCATTTCCCGGGCAAATAGCTGTCAAGCTTCACTTTCCATTTCGCTCCAAATAAATCAGCTGTAAAAATTTTCTGCTTCTTTCCACTCATAAACATCATAAATAAAGGGTCTCTTTCGATTCTATTTATGATCTCTTCTGCTTTTCGGTACTCTGCCTTTAACTCTCCTTTTTTTGTAAATATCTCAGGATTCTGAGCCTTAAACAAATCAAGTGTCCCCTCAAAATGAGAATCCACATAAGAGCCAACCAGAAGTGCTGTTGTTTTCTCCATCTCCCAGTAACCATTCAGCTTTGCAAGTGCCTGTTCCTCACACCCAACACGTCCGATTGTTCCGCAGAAATCCTTATACTGCGAGACGCTGAGATACTCCTGATTCGCTTCTTTGCTGTAATAATTTTCCTGCGTTAAAATCATTCAAACACCTCCTCTGCTTCTTGCACCGCTGCTTCGAAATCAAACGGGTTTTCTGCTACTCTTGTATCACTTTTTGATATGTCCTCTGCTTCACCCTCGACATAAACCCCCATAAGAGAATTTGGGGTATATACCCGAGCAAAGAACGCAGCCGCACGATATGCAAGCATCTGCTCCGGCATGGTTTTCCATTTACTTCCTGTTTTTTCATACCATCCCTCTTTTTTAGCCATTTCGATCGTCACTGTAGTTCCTTTGATTTTCTCTCCACTATCTTTATATTCTGCTTCAATTCTGCATCCCCAATTATCTGTATGAGGTGTTCCATCGTACACCGGACGGACGTTTTTAAATTCTGTATTCGCCCGGATCATACTCATACAAGCCTGTCCACTCCATGTAGGCTTACCTTTTACAACATACAGATTCTGCATGACCATCATAGGGGATACGCCCATTCGATTCGCCATATCTACTGCAATGGTGCAATCCATTGGCTTGCCCTGGTAATTCTGCGGTACCAGCTGCGATGTAGCAAACATTTTTCCGATATCAAAAATCTTTTGAAAACTCTGACTGTCCGCAAACGGACTTAATTCGTGTCTTTCTTCTTTTACAATCATTTCTTCCATATCGATTCTCCTTATAATTCAATCACTGTCAGATCTTCTTCATCTGTTGTTCTTGTTGCGATAAACTGTAATCCCTTATCTTTGCACTTCTGATACAGCTCTGTCCGCATTTTTGTAGACATTTTCTCTACTCCATCAATCAGGATGATCTGCAGTCCATTCGGTTTTTGAATCGCCACATCAATACAAAGATCAAGTTTTTCTCCGTCTGATAGATTGCTGATCGGTAGTCCGTGAATCAGTGGAACGCCATTTACAACCGTAAGACCAGAAATTGGAATAGTTGCAGTTTCTAAAATTTCCCCAGGAAGAGACCGTGCCTTTTCGATTTTCTTCGTAAATTCTTCGGATTCCGCTTTTAATCGCTCCACTTCGTTCTGTAGATCAACCATTCGCCGATATTCATTCAAGTGGGATTTCATCTCTTCCGCATAAGATGCCTGATTCTGCAATTCCGAGTAATCCTGCACTTCTTTTTCAGACAATTCCTTGTACTCTTCTACAGAGCTGTCATATTTCGCAACATTCGCTTCATATTCTTTTACGATCACTTCTGCTTTGTCCGCTTTTCTTTCTTCCATGCCAGCAAGCATTGTTTGATTTTCTCTTAACTGAGCCTGCAGTCTTTCGTTCTCTTTCAAAAGCCGCTCCCGCTCTGCGGTAAATGACCTTTCCAATGCAGATAATTTAATCTCTTTATCCGCTTCGAACGACCGGACTTTATTATCTCTCTGCTCGATGAATCGCTTTGCTTTCTCGATCTGCTCATTTTCTTTTCTGATGCGCTCGATTTCCTGATACAGCTGTCCAAGATTTTCATTTTCCCATTTTTCTGCATCGTATCCAGACGGGATAGCATCTGCGATATCCTCAACAAATGATTTTTTATTCCGGATATCTCTATTCACATCCTGCCGATTCCTGTAATACATGCCGTTTTCCGACTGTATATCATTCAAAACTTGTAAAATATTCTGATCGTAAGATACCCAATCTGGAATTTCACCAAACCATTCACGGATTGTCTGCAATGACCAGTCATACTGGATCATATCAAGCAAAATTGCATTCTGCTCTTTTTCGGATTTCTCCATAAATTCAACTGGTGACAGCTGCAGTGGAGTAAAAATATCTTTCAAAAATGTTTCCGGACTCCCCACCTCATGACCGTTCTGCTTCACGCTCTTGTAATCCGCTTGATTCGTTCTTGCCTTCCGATTGATTCTCAATCCGTTATCTGTCTCAATCAGAATTTCGCCCTCTGTTTCCCCGTTTCTGACAATATATTTCCGGTTTGACTTATTTGTAAGAGCATACCGAATTGCATCAATCACGGAAGATTTTCCTGCTCCATTTGTTCCAGAAAGCTCTACGCTCTTTCCGTCCCCTTCGTATTCTGTAATTCCATAAAGATTTTTGATCTTAATTTTCGTAATTTTCATTTACAAACTCCTCCTTTTCGTCTACAATTTAACTGATCTAATTTCTTGAGTGCTTGAGGGTTGCCGCCCTATGACAGCACTCATTTTTAATACCCGACTGCCAGATACCACGCCAGCATTACCAAGATAAACCCGATCACCGACACTCCAGCTCTGATCCAGTAAGGCTTGTCCTGCTCCGGTAACTCAACAGATACGGAGCGGATATCCCAACTGTTTAATGTGTTGGGCTGCTGAGTAGTCTGGCAATGGTAAGTTCCTTTAATTTTCATCGTCTGCCTCCTTTAATTTCACGGATTTCATGCCTTTCATTTCCAAAGCCATCCTGTAATTTTCCAGACAGGCGATTGCATGTAATTTCTGTTCCTCGGAATACCCACCAACCCTTTCTGTGGATTCCAGTGTCTGGATAAATTTCTCGATCTTGTTTACTGTTAGCCTTTTCATAGCTTGTCCTCCTTTCTACCGCCTAAGCGGTTTTCTCTTCTGTCCTCTTTTCAAGTGTGTAATCAATTTTTACGTGTTCCTGTTCTTCGATCAGAGATATCAACACTTGTATGATTTTTTCCATATCTGGCTTCATAAAATCACCTCTCTAATATGTATGATGGTTAGATTGTCCATGATATGTTGTCCTAGTCATCTTCTTTCTCTTCCACTGCATCCATGTCTGATCTTGCTTTCAAAATATCCATGCTATTCTTGGCAAGCATAAATCCCTGTGGGTCATTCTCTGCCAGATACTTTGCTTTTTTCACCATTTCTGCAATCTCTTTTCTGTCTTTTTCGCTCATGCGTACCTCCTTATGCTGCATTTAAAAACTTATTGATAAAATACTGCTGTCCTTTGCCGGTTACTTTTGTGGTTTTGTTAATCCGAACGGAACCATCTGGATTCATAGCTGTTGTCTCTTTCACTTCAAACAGCCCTAAATTCATAGATTTCTGTGTGGGCGAGTTCCATTCCGTTCCTTTTCTCTTACTCAGATACCCATTTTCACGCAACCACTCAAATAAGCGCTTCTGCCCTGTTTCAACGCCGTTCTGTTTCAAAATCTTCGCCAGATCACCGATTAAGATAGAAGTGTGACTGGTAGCGACAGCATCCGCAAATATTGCTTTTGGCTTCATTTCCTCAATCTGCGCCGTCTGCTCTTCGATGGTCTTCTGCGCTTCTAAAACTGCCAGTGCAAGGAGTTCTTTCCCTTGCGGAACGTGCTCTTTGATGATGTTTTCCATCTGATGAAACCGTTTGATGTATTTTGCCGTGAACTCTGTGCCTTTGATTCCAGTGAGTTTGTGGGCGATAAATTCGCAGCCCTCTTTTGTAATTAGGTAGCACGGATATTCTTTTCCTCTCTCATTTTTATACTTAGATTCAGCGAAAAAATCTGACTCACCAATTTTGGAGAGTGAAAGTTGTTCGATGTATGTGCGGATATCTCTAAGCAATTTATCATGTGCTTTTCCCACCATCTCAGCCACTTCCCGGCTGTCTAATTTCTGTTGTAATTCGTTCAATACCTTTTACCTCCTATTTTTATTCTGTCCTCTGCATTCATACCGGGTTGGAACGGTCTAGGCGGTCATCTTTTTGATTCCTGCCGCCTGCCTGCATTACAGAGCCAGAACGTGTCCGGCTTATTCGATTTTTTCTATGACAAGTTCTGAAGCTCCGTTTAATAGCGCACCATAATCATATTTGTGATGATCAACATATACATCACAAGTAAATTTATCTTCGTTTTTAAGTCTTAAAAGCTTCTTTCCATCTGATTTAAACACTTCATAAACCACAAACATATTCAACCTCTTTCTCCCCGTAGCCGATAGGACAGCGTTTTTAATTTTGGTTTGTTGTGTTGTTTTGTTGTTGTACGACTATTATATGTCGGTTAATCAACTTTGTCAATAGCTTTTTGTTGATTTTTTCAACATTTTAAGATTGACATTTACTTCTTGGTAGTTTATAATCTTCATTAGATAGGAGGTGTGCCAATGAATGAGCGCATAAAAGAACTGCGCAAAGCAATAGGAATAACGCAGCAAGAACTTGCTGATAAGCTTGGTTTAAAAAGAAATACAATAGCTACATATGAAATAGGAAAAGCGGTTCCGAGTGATAGAGTTATTTCCGATTTATGCAATAAATATAGTGTAAATGAAGAGTGGTTAAGAAATGGAACAGGAGAAATGTTCAAGCAGCCATCAGATGAAATAGGCTATTATGTAGAAGATTTACTGGAATATGACGGACATGGAAATCCTTTTTACGATATGATTATAGAAATGATGAAGAAGTATCAAGAATTGGATGAAAAGTCAAAGACCGTTATACGAGAGTACTTCAAAAGCGTAGGATCTGGATTAAATGAGAAAAGGGAAGACTAAAGTCTCCCTCTTCGCTCCAGATACCTATATAATATCGAAACAAGCTGTTTGATGATTTTGTAGTCATTACCATCTAGCTTGGATAACAAGATATTTAATTCGTCCATCGCAAGTCCCTCCTAACTGCAAAAACACATGTTCGAAATTCCTGAACATATAATACTATCTCAGGGAACAAAAATCAATATTTTGTTCGAACATTTGTTCTGTTATTTTTTGGTACTTATGTACCTCTCTATTAAGTTAACAATCTAAAACATGGAAACTTACGCGAAAATGGACAATCGTCCCAGATCTGGGACACTTATTGATATGGAGAGTCGATAAGGTCAGAAATTCGGACTTTCAAGCCCTTGGCAAGTAATTCTAGCGTGTCAGCTGTCGGTGATATTTCACCGTTTGCAATGCGGTTGATCGTTGATTTTGATATTCCGGTCGCAATGGATACTTGCCGAGTAGATAGGTTTTTATCGCGCATGATCTTATCGAGTAGTATTTTCATAACGGTTTAATTGTAATATACGTAACGATTGGAAACTACAGGGAAATACTGGAAATGGTATAACCGCTTCGGCGTTTATATATAAGTTGTGGGAAAATGTGCAGAAGAGAAAAGAGGGTGAAATAGAAAAGGAATGGGATTACGTTTCAGGAAGAGTTTCAAAATCGCTCCAGGTGTAAAGTTTAATCTTAATAAAAATAGTCATAGCTTTACATTCGGAGGAAAAGGAATGCATTACACAGTTAATTCCAATGGAAAGAGAACGAAGAGTTTTGGAATTCCAGGGAGTGGACTGTACTACACAGAAACAGAGAACGGAAAAACAAAGGAAGACAAAGGAAAAACAATGAGAAAAACATCAAACACAAGTGGTGGAGGGTGTCTTGCATCTATCGTCTTACTTATAATGATATCTATCGCACTTGCGGCGTATTCACTTTTTTGGATACCTGCTATACCGATTTTGATATACTGCATTGCATCCAAAAAATTCCGGCCTTATAGAGTCAGAAATACCATAATATGCTTAGTTGTATTTGCTACATCTCTGATAGTATTTATATGGTTAGGTTCCACGCCGGAATTAAACTCTATATCGGTAGATTGGGGGAAGGATAGATTTAACGTAGGCGATGTAACAGAAGTAAGGATTACGCCGAGTCCGTCAGATGCGAAAATCGAAGAGTTAGAACTGTCGAAAAACGGCATTGCAACTCTTAAATATGAGGACGGAAAAGCAATTATTACATTCGAAAATTCCGGTGATACAGCACTATTTTTCACGGCGAACGGAGACATTAAGAGTAGTTCGAAAAATATTACAGTTGTAGACCCGGAAGAAGAAGCAAGATTAAAGGCTGAGGAAGAAGAGAGAATACGACTTGAGCAGGAAGCTCAGGCTGCTGAACAGGCAAGAATTGAGCAAGAACAGGCTGCAGCTGCTGCAGAACAAGAAAGAATAGCGCAGGAACAGGCCGCAGCGCAAGCAGAACAGGAACAGGCTGCACTTCAAAGTCAAGATGATCCTGTTGTCTACATAACAAATACTGGCACTAAATATCACAGTGCTGGATGTAGAACTCTAAAATCAAGGATAGAAAAGCACCTGTCTGAGGTGCGCGGAGTCTATGAGCCATGTGGCATTTGCCACCCACCACAATAAAATAAAAACCGCCCCTGCGCCAACAGAGACGGTCTACATACCCGAAGATATGCGATTAAAATCCATGAATATTGTATCATCTTCGGAGCAGCTACGCAAGCGGAACATTTGTTTTGCGCTGGCTGTTATTTTTGTATCAATTTTAAATATATTTTATAAAAGGAGAGTGATACAAGATGCAAGAGAAAATATTGAGATGTGCCATCTATATCCGCGTCTCCACATTTGAGCAGAGCGTACATGGTAAGTCTTTACAAGCCCAGAAAGAATGTTTGGAACAATACGCAACAGACAACAACATGTCTATAGTAGGCGTCTATGCGGATGAAGGAAAGACTGCCAGAAAAGAACTGAAGAAAAGAAAAGCCATACACGCCCTTATAGAGGATGTGAAAAAGGATAGAATCGATGTAATACTCTTCTGGCGGCTGGATAGATGGTTTCGCAACCTGTCTGATTTTTATAAGGTGCAAGATGTGCTAGATGAGCATGGGGTGCGCTGGATATCTGTATCCGAGCCTGGTATAAACATGGAGACGCGGGATGGACGATTGCAGTTAAATGTAGTGCTGTCGATTGGGCAAAACGAGGTAGACACCACATCCGAGCGAATTAAATTTGTGAATGAAGCATCTATAAGACAGAAAAAACTAATTTTTGGAGATGCGAATATGCCTTTTGGTTATAAAACAGGCGTTGTGGATGGAAAGAAATGCATGGTTAAGGATCCGGAAACAGAACACATGGTGGAAGATTTTTTTAATTATTTTAGAATCCATAACTCCAAAAAAGGTGCTGTCCGGTACATGCAGGAAACCTATGGGGTTGATTTTAGTTATGGCATGTTACGTACAATGTTGTCCAGCGAATTTTATAAAGGTACGTACAGAGGGTATCCTTATTGTCCGGCATACCTGTCAGAAAAAGAATGGAATGAGATGCAAATTATATCGAAAAGAAATATTAAAAACACGCCGTCTGGTAGAATATACCTGTTTACGGGTTTGATGCGCTGTCCTGTGTGCGGACAGAAATTAGTTGGCACCGGATGCTCATCAATTATCAACCGTAAAACCGGAGAAAAAAGAACATACTGCTACTACCGTTGCAACAGAGCGCTTATTGATCATATTTGCACGTATAGGCATAGGGTAAGTCAGAATCTTATCGAAAAATATTTGCTAGAAAATCTCGAAAGAGAATACGAAAAGTATAAAGTACGCAGCAACCAGATCAGCGAAGAGCTAAAAAAAGAAAAGAAAGCAAAAGATCCGGAAAAGTTGAGAAAAGAAATGGAACGATTAAATTTGCTATTTCAAAAAGGGAGAATTTCCTTTGATTATTACGATAAGGAGTACCAGAGACTGGAAGAAGAATATTCCGCTTCTGCTGCTTTTCCAGAGGAGGAAGAGACGAGAAGCCTACACTATGTGGAAGAACTATTAGAAACTGACTTCCGGCAAATGTATGATTCGCTGTCTTTGGAAAATAGACGTTCTTTTTGGAGGTCTACAATACGGGAAATTTATCTAAACGAAGACAATACGATTAAATGCGTTGATTTTATTTAGTCCGTCTTGTACTAAACATCTAACTCCATTTGGAGCCGATAAAACAATGACTGCTGTACTTTCTGGTGAAGCAGATATCGGATTTATGGGATCGGAAGCTTCCATTTACACGTATAACGAAGGCGCTTCTGACTTTGTTGTAAACTTTGCCCAGCTCACCCAGCGCGCAGGCAATTTTCTTGTTGCCAGAGAAGAGATGCCCGATTTTGAGTGGACAGATTTAAAAGGAAGCACTGTACTTGGCGGACGAAAAGGTGGAATGCCGGAAATGGTTTTTGAATATATCTTAAAACAACACGGTATGGATCCGAAAACCGATCTGAACATTGTACAAAACATTGATTTTGGTTCCACTGCCGCCGCATTCTCAGAAGGTCAGGCCGACTATACCGTAGAATTTGAACCAGGAGCCACATCCCTGGAAACAGGCCGGAAAGGATATGTGGTCGCTTCTCTCGGAACCGACAGCGGATACGTTCCTTATACCGCTTTCAGTGCCCGCAAAAGCTATATCATCGAACATTCAGATACCATTCAGGGATTTGTAAATGCCCTGCAAAAGGGAATGGACTACGTACAGACACATTCTCCCAAAGAGATTGCCAAAATCATTGAACCGCAATTCCCGGAAACAGACCTTTCCACAATCACCACCATCGTATCCCGATATTATGAACAGGATTCCTGGAAAGAAAACCTAATCTTTGAACGTGACAGTTTTGAACTGCTTCAGGATATTCTGGAAAGTGCAGGCGAATTAAAATCCCGCGCGCCTTATGAAAAGCTGGTCACAACTGATTTTGCAGAAAATGCCGGACAAAATTAGTGCTTCACAATTTCTTTTGGTTTTATTAACATTAGATTCAAATTTATATCACATTTTTTACACAATTTCTTTTTATACTATAATTGTTCAAAAGAACAGAACACTTTTTCATAAACTTTTTCCCCCTTTGAGTCACAGAAATGTGGCTCTTTCCTTTTGTCCTTTTATTCTTGCATCTTCTCTGATGCAGTGTTACTCTATAGTTAATAACTTTTCAGGAGGGAACACCATGATTGATAAGAAACTCATCCCTGTCAAAGGATTAAAAAAAGAACCCTTTTCAGGTTCTCATTTTGGAATGCGCTATTATTTTTGTGCTGACGATACAAAAGAAAACTTTCTCGTATTTGTATATCCGGAGCCATGGTCATTTGAAAAGACACCAGACGAACAAAAAACACAGAATACATTTCCAATGACCGAGGATGGAATGGATGCTGCGATTTCCTGGCTTTTGGAGCAGTACGATGCACGCAGGGATTTCTGGAACTCTGTTTCCAAAAACACGATGCATCTCGTCAATCAGACTTCCTAATTCTAAAAAATCTATAAGCTCCTTTTTATACTTTCATTACATTTAATTAAGATATTTTTTCACTTCTTGTCACATCTCATTCACAATTCACTGGTATTCTATATCTATCAACAAAAACAGAAGACGATGGCTGCACATGCAGTGCATCTGTGGTCATTGGACTTCGCCCAGATATTTATTTTTGACATTACCTAATTTTAGATAAATTTTCCCTTTTCTCAAGGCTGCACAGGATGAAAGTCCTGATGCAGCCCCTTTTCATATTACCGGATATATCCTTCCCGGTATGCCTTCTGTTTGTTCGCCTCATACAGCTCTGCAAATACAGTCTCATAATAAGGTCTTACAAAAAATAATCCTGCCAGTCCAAATGAAATCTTTTCTAAAATAAACCAGCCGATAAATGAAAGATCTAATACGAATACATCCATTTTCTGCCCCATCATCATGCGGCGGCTGATCTGAAATGCCTCTTCTCTTGGCATCGTCGGATTCTCTGCCAGAATATATGGAATCATCCGATATTCATAGTGCTTGATAATCCCCGGCACGACAAGCAAAAGTGTCCAAAGTGCAGTATACAGATCTTTCAAAAAGATGGTCAATGCGATGTTTCCATAATTTCCATTCTGAAATCCGAAAAAGATAGTTCCCGCAGACGGATTCTCTCTCCTGTTCTGAATAAAGAAACGAATGCCGCCTACATAGACCACGTTTCCCACAACAATCTTGATCAGAAGCAGTACCAATGCAATAAACAACGAAAAAACGGACCATAATACTCCAAACCAGTATCCCAACCCATCAAACAGACTTGACAACCAGCCCTGATATCCATAAGCAGGAAGAATATCGGTGTAATCTCTGATCTTCAACATGATCTCTTTTTTCGGTCCATCCGGCTCCATCATCAGCACAAGTGTCAAAATCAATGCCATGCCTACGCACATCCAGTAATTTTTATAAAAATTCATCTTTGCATTGTTTTTCAGCTGTCCTCTTGTCCAGTTCGGCATCTTTTTTCCTCCATTTCCGGCTCACTGTTTTGTTCTGTGACCTGTTTTTTATTATACTTCTGAATGAAAGGAAAATCTACCGAATCCTTTGATATTCCGGAAAATACTTTTCAAAGCTCTTCTGCAGGCAGTCCCTTGTTTCTTCTTCCATCTGGCGATAGCGCTTCATCAGGGACTTTCCTTTTTCTGTCACTGTACATTTTCCCCCGCTTTTTCCGCCGTGCCTGCGCTCCAACAACTCATACCCCAGTTCTTTTTCTGCCCGGTTGATGATCTTCCAGCCTTTGCTGTAGGACATTCCCATTTCCCCACAGGCATCCTTCATGGACTCCGTCACCAGAATGTGCTCCATCAAAATGACCAGTCCCGGTCCAAATACCAGATCTTCCTGATATATTTTAATTTTTAATGTCGGATGAAACATCTCCACATCCTCCTATTCTTCTAAAAGTAAAATTCGTTTCGGGTCCACCTGTACCCACTGCGGGATCTGTGTCTGTTCCCGCTCCATCTTCATCCACATATTTTCTTTCGGATTTTCTCTGTTTCGAAATAAAATCGTCCACTCAAACGGCGCTCGTACCTCGCGGTCCACAGCCACCGGAATTTTATTCTCACTATCATGTGACGAAGCATCCGCCGGATGAAAATCATGCGCCCGAATTCCTACATGGGTGATTTTTTCTGAAACTTTCCGGTCTACCGTCAGTTCCACGCCCCAGTCCATTGCATACACTTTATGCATTCCACGTTTTTTTACTCTCGAAATATTTTTACATCCTGTCAGCCTCGCTGCAATAACACGCTCCGGCTGTTCAAACAGTTCTTTCGTATCTTTTGAAACCAGAATTTCGCCCTGCCCCATCACCATCGTTCTGTCACACAACTTGTATATTTCATCCCGGTCATGACTTACAATGATTGTCGTTTTTCCAAACTCCCGGAGATGTTGTTTCAACTCAAACTGGAGTTCTTCTTTTAAGTAGCTGTCCAATGCAGAAAACGGCTCGTCCAAAAGGAGCAGTTCCGGTTCCCAAGCCAGACAGAGGTAAAAAAACACAAAAGGGCGCACTCCGGTTTCACAAGCCAGTATCCTCGCCAGGGCCACTCTCTGCTGCTGTCCTCCAGAAAGACGGGCGGGATAGCCGGATGCCAGCTCTGACAGATGAAATTTTTCCATCATTTCCATTGCCCGCTCTCTTTTCGCCGCCTTTTTTCTCTGAATCCCTGCTTCAATATTTTGAAACACTGTCATATTGGGAAATAAGGCATAACTCTGAAACAAATATCCCACACTGCGTTTTCTGGGCGGCAGATTTACTTTATGACCTCTGTGAAACAATTCCCGTTTTCCCAGGCAGATTTTTCCCGAATCGGGTGTCTCGATTCCGGCAATCGCTTTGAATGTCATACTTTTTCCGCAGCCTGAGGCTCCCAGAATCCCGATACATCCGCCTTCTGCCTGAAATTGTATATGCAGAGAAAAGTTCTTGAGTTTTTTCTCAAAATCCACTTCTAATACATTCATCTGTACTACCTCCGGCTAAATTTCTGAAATCCGTGCGTGACCGCATTCATTCCTGTCACTACCAGGAATGAAATGATCACCAGAATCCACACATACTGATACGCTTCTTCCATATTTCCGGCTGACACCGCGGAATAGACTGCAAGCGGAAGCGTTCTGGTCTCTCCTGCAATATTTCCTGCGATCATGGCGGTTGCTCCAAACTCTCCTAATCCTCTTGCAAATGCAAGGATTCCGCCTGACAAAATTCCGGACATAGCGTTTGGAAACCATACTTTCCAGAAAATGCACCATTCGGACATCCCAAGCGTCCTGCCTGCATAAAGGAGGTTTTCATCTACCTGCTGCAGCGCTCCTCTTGCCGAACGGTACATCAAAGGGAACGAAATCGCCACTGCTGCCAATACTGTTGCCTGCCATGAAAATGCAATCTTTATTCCGAAAAATTCCAGAAAAAATCTCCCCACCGGGCGTTTTACCCCAAAGATGTACAACAGGAAAAATCCTGCCACCGTAGGCGGCAGGACAAGAGGAAGCGTCAGAATACCGTCACAGACCAGCTGCAGCTTTCTGCTGCGGATACGCTCCACGCCATATGCGGCTGCCAGTCCCAGAAAAAAAGTGATCACAATGGACACAGAAGCCGTTTTCATAGAAACAATGATCGGTGAAATCTCCATGTGCTCTCCTTCCCCAGTTACTCTGCATTCTTCTGAAAACCGTAGGATTCAAATACTTTCAGCGCCTCTTCGGACTGTAAAAACTCTACAAATTTTTCTGCTGCGTCTTTGTGCTTCGATGCGCTTACCACGCCGACCGGATAGATTGCAGGCTCTGCCATACTGTCTTTCGGTGCTTCTGCCACTACTTTCACCTTATCTGTAGTTGCTGCATCTGTCGCATACACGATTCCGGCATCTGCACTGCCCTCTTCTACCCATTTTAAAACTTCTGTAACATTGGTTCCGAGACTTGCCTTTGCAGACACTGCATCCCAGATTCCCAGATTGGTCAGCACTTCTTTCGAATACTGTCCTACCGGAACACTTTCCGGATCTCCGATTGCGATCACATTTGCTTTGGTAATATCCTCAAAGTTCTGCAGATCCAGCGTAGAATCTGCTGCTGTGATCAGTACGATCTGATTCTGAAGAAGATCTACCACAGAGTCCTTCTCCACCAATCCCTGCTCCGTCAGCGCATTCATCTGCTTCGTCGCCGCTGACATAAAGACATCTGCCTCAATCCCCTCTTCGATCTGTGTCTGTAATTTTCCCGAACTGTCATAGGTGCCTTTTACGGTAATATTCGGATTTTCCTTTTCAAACATAGGAAGCAGTTCTTCTTCATAAGAATATTCCAGACTCGCTGCAGCAGCCACCAGTAATTCTACCGGTTTTTCCTCCTGCTTTGTTTCTTTTGTCTGTTCTTCTGTTTTTACTTCTCCGCATCCTGCAAGCAGGGAACCTGTCAATGCTGCCAGTGCCAGAATACTCCAGATTTTTCTTCGTTTCATCTCATACCTCCTCGTTTTGTGTTTTTCTTTTATTATACATCAAGTTATTTTCAAAAACAACTTGATGTGTAAATCGTGCAGGCGCTGAATTTCCTGAGAAATCAGTGCCTGCTCATTTCTTCTTTATTTCTTTTTCTTTTCATACGGTGTTCCATGAAGAGGCAATTTCGTCTGAAACTCCCCAGTCAGTTTATAATAAGCTCCTGTAATTGCCGGAGCCGTTGGAATGGATGTGATCTCTCCAATTCCAATTGCACCATATCCCGGCTCAATTCCCGGTTTTTCGATGATCAACGGCTCAATCTCTGGTACTTTATCTGCCCGGAACAATCCCAGTGTTCCAAATCTGGAAACCGGACGCCCTTCCTTAATCTCATACTGTTCTGTCAGTGCATATCCCATTCCCATGACAACACCGCCCTCAATCTGGCCTTCCACACTGATTGGATTTACGGCTTTCCCCACATCATGGGCTGCCACCATTTTCTGAATCGTTCCATCTTCATTCAAAATACAGACCTGTGTTGCATATCCATATGCCACATGAGAAACCGGATTCGGAACATCACTGCCCATTTTATCAGTCTTTGCAAGATATTCTCCGCAGTATTCCTTTCCTTCCAGTTCCTGAAGTGAATGTGTCTTTAAATCTTCACACAATTTTTCACAGGCCCGTTTTGCCGCCTCTCCTGTAATCAACGTCTGCCTGGAACCGGATGTCGTTCCGGAATCCGGGGAATCGGATGTGTTTGCCGGACAGTACCTAATCTGTTCCACCGGAATCTGCACAGTCTGTGACACCACCTGTGTCAGGACTGTTCCAAGTCCCTGACCGATACAGGAAGCTCCCGCATGAATCTGTACCATTTTATTCTGCACCAGCAGACGGCATCTTCCCCAGTCCGGCAGCCCCACGCCTACACCGGCATTTTTCATCGCACAGGCGATTCCTGCATACGGCGCCTGTTCATAAATCTCTTTGACAGCCTCCAGTGTCTCTGCAATTCCTGTAGAGGCATCTGCGATCTGTCCGTTTGGAAGCACCTGTCCGGGCCGCACCGCATTCCGATATCGGATCTCCCATGGAGAGATTCCCACCATCTCCGCCAGCAGATCCAGATTCCGTTCTGCTCCAAAACAGGTCTGTGTCACGCCGAATCCGCGAAATGCTCCAGCCGGCGGATTGTTGGTATACACGGCTTTTCCGTCAATGTCAATGGTCTGGAAATTGTAAGGCCCTGCCGCATGGGTACAGGCTCTTTGCAGAACCGGTCCGCCCAGAGATGCATACGCACCTGTATCCGATACAACTACAGCTTTCATTGCAGTCAGATATCCGTTCTCATCACATGCTGTGGTAATATCCATCCACATCGGATGCCGTTTGGGATGCACGGTGATACTTTCCTGTCTGGACAGCTTTACTTTAACCGGACGCTTTGTCAGGTATGCCACCAGTGCGGCATGATGCTGTACACTGACATCCTCTTTTCCACCGAATCCGCCCCCTACCAGCTTGTTTTCCACAATCACTTTTTCCGGCGGAAGTCCAAGCATCATACTGCATTCATGCTGGGTATCGTAGGTTCCCTGATCCGAAGAATAGATAAATACACCGTCATCAAACGGCATGGCCACTGCACACTCCGGCTCCAAAAAGGCATGTTCCGTCCACGGAGTTTCATAATGTCTGGTCACTTTATATTTCGAGTTGGCGATCACTTCTTCTACATTTCCTCTGACCAGATGCTCATGGGCGAGTACATTTCCATCCGGCTGGATTCCCGGATGAATGCGGGGTGCGTCCTCCTTTAATGCTTCAAACGGATTCAGCACCGGTTGCAGCACTTCGTAATCCACCTTTACCAATGCCTTTGCACGTTCCAGAATCTCCGGTGTCTCTGCTGCGATCAGACAAATGGCATCTCCCAGATAATGTGTCACATGTCCGACCGGGATCATTGTATCCCAGTCCGGTTTCAGATGTCCCACCTTCACAGAACCCGGAATATCATCCGCCGTATATACTCCGATCACACCTTCTAATTCCAATACCTTCTCTGTATGGATCGCCAGCACTTTTGCTCTTGGATATTCGGAGCGCACCGCACTGGCATAGATCATATCATCCAAATACACATCATCCGGATACTGCCCGGTTCCAAGAACTTTCTCCTTTGCATCCACACGCAGGATCGGTGCCCCGACAGAGACCACGCCGCTGTTCTCTTTGGCCGGAAGATCTTCCCGAAACATCTTTGCTGAGAGCAGGATCGCCTCGATGATCTTTTGGTATCCGGTACACCGGCAGATATTATTCCGGATGGCCGCTGCCACCTCAATACGACTGGGATCCGGATTTTGATCCAGCAGTCCTTTGGCACACATCACCATACCCGGTATACAAAATCCGCACTGCACCGCGCCGACCTTTGCAAATGCATATGCATAAACTTCTTTTTCCCGTTCACTCAGCCCTTCCACTGTGACTACAGATTTTCCCTGCAGCTTGGAAAGCATTGGAATACATGCCCTTGTGGCTTTTCCATCCACCAGCACCGTGCAGGTTCCGCACGCGCCCTGGCTGCATCCGTCCTTTACTGAAGTAAGCCTTAAATCATCCCGAAGAAACCGCATCAGCTTCGTATCCTGCTCCACCTCATAATCTTTTCCATTTACATGAACCATCAGCATATGAAAACCTCCTTTGGGGTACTCCCCGTTTTATTCCGTCATATCTTCTCTCCTGTCAATGTCTTTTAATTCTTCCGGCGCACACTCCACGATCCGGATCTTCTCTTCATATTGCTTCATCAACTGTCTGCCGCCCGTATCCCCGGTCAGATGCATAAGCTCCTGAAAATACGTGCTTCCCCACAATACCGGATTTCCGCGCATTCCATCATATCCGGCACAGACAATGCTGTTTTTATGAAGGCATCCCTCTTTTAAAATCTTCTGGATTGTAGCAGCCTGGATTCCCGGCTGATCGCAGACCAGAAACAACACACCCTCCAGGTCTGGATTTTGTGAGAGCAGTTCCTGCAGCGCCAAACTGACAGAATGTGAAATTCCCTGTTCCGGCTGTCTGTTCTCTACAATATGGATCCCCAGGCGCTGCGCTTCTTCTGCCAGTGCTTCTCTTGCGGTCACGACCACCCTGGAAAGTCCCGAAAATGCTTCCAGCTTCTCAAGTGCATGCCGATAAAGCGGGATTCCCTGAAATTTTTCCGACAACTTGTCACTTCCAAACCGTTTTGCTTCCCCTGCTGCCAGAAGTGCCACTCCATAATTTCCATAGATCTGTCCAAACAGAGATACCGCTTCCAGCACACCACCTCCGACTGCCCTTGCTTTGTCCGAGATCGTACCACAATGCTCTGGTTCACATCTGGCATCAATGTCTCCGATCTTCAATCCTTCTGTGACCTGTACATCCTTCTGGAGCATTCCGCGGACAATTCCGCTCATCTTTGCATAGACCGGCTGCTTCCCGGTCCTGGCAACAAGCTGGCCTTTTTCTACGGTATCTCCGATTTCTGCCACAGGCTCCATGATTCCATCTGCACTGGCACGGATCAGACGCTCGGTTGTAAAGCCGCCTATATTTCCCGGAACTCCGGTATTTGGGATTGCTTCTTTTTCCCAGATCACACTTCCCAGTGTATGTCCTCTTTTTGTCTCGATGACACAGTGACAGTCTTTTCCTGCGTAAAATCCCGGTCCTACACCGATGACAAACGGCGCGTCCGTGATCCGGGTTCCCAGATTCTTCTTTGCCAGGATTGCATCCACTACTACATCCGGATGAAACGACCTGATAATATCTGCTTCTGGATCCACCAGTACCGGAATCTCTCCTCTTTGTAAGATCCTGTCTGCTTCTGCAGCATCCTTTACCAGCACCCCTTTTAAATCTTCCACCTCTGCCTCGTTTTCGTAAACTGCTCTGGAGAGCGCCACGCTTCGCCGCACGGTCAGCGGAACCGCAATCTCTGTCATCACGATCTGATGTCCTGCATGGTATAAGCGAGAGGCAATTCCTGTTGCCAGATCTCCTGCTCCTTTGATTACAATCTTCATTTTTCTTCCTGCCTTCCTTCTGCTGTCACTGTCACATCTGCAAACCCGCGTTTTTCCAATTCCCGGCAGATTTCCTGCGCAAACTGTCTTCTTCGCCTGGTGTCTGCTTTATTTAAAATCACCTGATACCGCATGGTTTCTTTGACATTCTTTTTCCCGCCGCGGCTTTCAAGTGCCAGCCGCGCGATATCCAATGCTGATATCGGGTCTGTTATCTTCTTCTCCAAAATTTCTGCTGCCAGCCCGGGACGAAAACACGCCTCCCGAAAGGTCTTTCCCACTGCGTCCAGACCGTAAACTGCCAGCACCCGTGTACTTTTTTGATAGATGACCGGCTCCCACGACTCCGGTACTTTACAGGGAAGCCTTCTGGCTCCGTCTGCCTCGATCAAAAACAAATCCGGACCATACTTTCTCACCTCATCCAGAAGCGCTTCTGAAACACCTCTGACCTTTTCCGGATGATCATCCTGTTCTCCAAACCACACCTGATGAGTCTGCCCCCATCTTTGTGCAATGCGCTCTGCATCCGCACCGAGTAAAAACTGCGGTTCTTTTTTCATCCGTGTGGTCGTTGTCACTGCCACATTTTTCTGTCTTTTTTCCATTTCATCCGTAAGCCTGCGGATCGTAGTTGTTTTTCCTCCTGCTCCGACTACAGAGATCACTTCTTTTGCTGTCTCTGTAATCTGCAGTCCATCTAAGAGGGACTTCTTGATCTGTAGATTTCCGCTTTCCCATTTCCATATACTTGTCATGTCTGTTTGCTGTCTCTTTCTTTTTTTAGGGCTTCTTCATCAGAAGCCCCTTTCACTTTACCGAAATCCTACAGATCCTGCAACCTTTGATTTTACCGAATCAAATAAGAGTAATCCCTGCACACAGTTTCAATCATGCGTCCCAGTCCATCCGGAAGATCTGCCGGTTTCTCCGGTTCCCAGATAAAGGTCTTTCCAAAGAAGCGCACCTTACAGCGTCGGGTCTCTTGATTCAGAACTGCAAATCCCTGATTCTTGCTGTTTTCCATATCTGCTTCTGTTGCGAAAAGTGTGAATTTATCCAGATATGGAGCGCTGGAATATGGACAGAAGCTCTTACAGTTGCCGCACTCATTACACAGATAATCTACATGGATGATCTGGTGTTTTTCCATCCCCGGTACCTGAATGGCAATGTTTGCACGGTTTGGACAGACTTCTACGCAGTTTTCACAGATTGTCGAGCATCCCAGGCATCTGCCTGCCTCTTTTGTCTCTTTCTGTTCCTCTTTTAATACCCCTCTCTTGGCATAGACCTTTTCTTCCTCTGCCAGTTTATCAAAATCACGCGCCAACACTTCTCCTGCAATTGCCTCAGCCACTTTTCGTCCGTCCCGGATCGCCTCTACAACTGTTGCCGGTCCATACAGACCATCGCCTGCTGCATAGACATTGTCATCACTGGTTTTTAATGTCTTTTCATCGACATATAATCTTCCCTTTTCCGATACTGCCAGACCGTTTGCCTGATACCAGTCTGTCGGCACTTTTTCTCCAACTGCAGCGATCACCGTATCTGCCGGAACCCAAACTGTCTCCCCGGTCTCTGTCACTCCTCTTCTGCCCGATACATCATAATCGGAAAGCTGCATCACTTTGCAGAAAAGCTGGCCGTTTTCCAGTTTTACAGGAGACAATAACTCTTTGAATTCCACTCCATCTTCCAGGGCCATCACCAGTTCTTCTTCATCCGCCGGCATATACCGTCTCGTTCTTCTGTAAACCAGATAAACATGCTCCACGCCTACGTTTCGTTTTGCCGCTCTTGCAGTATCCATGGCTGTGTTTCCGCCTCCGATAACAACCACATATTTTCCAAGTGAAACATTACCGTCTGTCTGTTTAAATTCTGCCAGAAATTCCAGTGCATTTTTCGGCATTCCGCTTTCCAGCTTTAAGCTTCCCTGAACCGGAGCTCCCACTGCCAGTACGATTTTTGTATATCCCTGCTTTTTCAGTTCTTCCAAAGATTCCACCTTTGTATTACAGCGGATGTCCACCTGCATCTTTCTTAAGATTTCCGCATCTTTTTCAATGGCATCCTCCGAAATACGAAATGGCGGGATCACATGACGTACTACGCCTCCTAAAGATTCTTTTGCCTCAAATAGCGTAACTTCCATACCGCCTTTTCTGAGGAAGTATGCAGCCGCCATTCCTGCCGGGCCGCCTCCGATGACTGCCGCTTTTCCTGCCTTTGTCACTGCCGGCACCGGAAGTTTTTCAAGCAGCGCCTCATATCCATTTTCTGCCGCTTTTAATTTCATCTCCCGGATATGAACAGGTGTCTCATAAAAGTTTCTGGTACATTTGCTCATACAGTTATGTGCACAGATCGTTCCTGTAATAAACGGAAGCGGGTTCTTCTCTGTGATCACTTCCATTGCTTCCTCATACTTTTCTTCTCCCACAAGCTGCAGATACGTTGTGATATCCTGATGGATCGGGCATCCCTCTTTACACGGCGCCACGAAACAATCCATGAGCGGAACTTCTTTTTTCATCTTTCTTGACGGCAAAGGCTTCATTGCCTTCACATGATGCGGGTCTTTCACCGCTTCTTCTGCAAGTTTTCCTGCAGATTCTGCGTCCACTTTTTCAAACGGAGCATTCTCCTTGTCCAGAAGCTTTGCCATCTGTGTCAGCCTCTGATAACCGCCCGGTTTCAAAAGAGTCGTTGCCACAGTAACCGGCCAGATGCCTGCATCCACAATTCTTTCTATATTATAGTAATCCGCTCCTCCGGAATAGGAAATACGAAGCCTTCCGTCAAATTCTTTTGCCAGTTTTGCTGCCAGTGAAATGGACAACGGATACAAGGATTTTCCTGACATATACATCTCTTCGCTTGGAAGCTCATTCTGTTTCACATCCACAGGGAACGTATTGGTGATCTTCACACCAAACTCCAGATTTCTCTCTTTCGCCGTATTCATCAGGCGTGTCAGCATCGGAACTGCATCTTCATACTGCAGGTCATCCTTAAAGTGGAAGTCTCCAAACTGTATGTAATCATATCCCATCTCATCCATGGTCTTTCTCGCAAACTCATATCCAAGCAGTGTCGGATTGCATTTTACAAAGGTATGGAATCCTTTTTCCGTAAGCAGATACATGGCGATCCGTTCAATCTCCTGCGGAGGACATCCATGCAGTGTGGAAAGTGTCACGGAATTGCAGATTTCCGGCGGAATCTGCTCGATATCTTCTGTTGTCACGTGCTCAAACCAATCCGCATGTTCCAGTAAATATGCCTTGCAGTGCTTGAAAATCTCTGTATCTTCTGCGTGTTTCATGGAATTCAGGAAGGTATCCACCTTCGGGGACTGGATGCCTGCCAGATCATATCCCACACTGACATTAAACTGAAATCCATTCATATCTCCAAGTCCAAACTCTCTGGCGATTACTTTCAATAAGAACCAGGCTTTGATATACTCTTCCATTGCCTGCGGTACTGTCAGCTCTGTGGACCACTCGCAGTTATATCCTTCATCGTCCGCCTTGATACACGGACGGTTGATGCATGCCGCCAGCTCTTCTCCATCCATGATCTGTACGGTCTTCAATTCAAAGAAACGACTGCCGGCATAGTAGGCTGCCACAATATTCTGTGTCATCTGCGTATGCGGACCGGCTGCCGGTCCAATCGGCGTCTCCAGAGTACGCCCGAACATCGTCCGGTTATGTGTTCCATCTGCCCGGTACGCATGATGCTGTCCGAACACGGTTCCTCTTTTTTTCTTTTCCTGCAATACCCAGTCCACCAACTGTTCAAATGACATCGGTGTCATAACTTCACTCATCCTCATGCCCTCCTTATGCGTTGATCCTCTCAGCCAGCTCTTTTGCCGCCTGTCTGCAGTCTGCCATCACTTTTGCTTCATCTACAGATACAAGTTCTCTGTCTTTCATCAATACTTTTCCATTCGCCACTGTGGTTACTACCTGTTTTCCAGTCATACCGAATAAAATGTGGCTGTTTGCATTGCCCCCGTTCATCGGTGTCAGCGGATCATAATCCACAACAATCACATCTGCTGCAGCTCCTTCTTTCAATACACCAAGCTTCTGCGGGAAATAACGCTCTGCAATTTTGACATTTCCGTCAAAAAGCATCTGCGGAACCTCTCCCCATGCGGCATTCGGATCACACAGATGATGCTTGTGCAGTACGTTTGCCACTTTGTAAGACTCTGTCATATCATGAGTATATCCGTCTGTTCCAAGTCCGGTCAGGATCCCTCTGTGCACCAGTTCCATCGTCGGCGGACATCCGCAGGCATTGCCCATGTTGGATTCCGGATTGTGTACCACCATTGTGTTCGTCTCTTTGATCAGATCCATCTCATGACCGTTGATATAAATGCAATGTCCAAGCAGTGTCTTTTCTCCCAGGATTCCCCAGTCCATCAGACGATCCACGATCCGCTTTCCATAATGTTTCAGGCAATGATGCAGATCTTCGATCCCTTCTGCCACATGGATATGATATCCCACGCCGTCCGGCTTGTTCGCTGCAGCCAGCTCCATCGTCTCATCAGAAATCGTAAACTGTGCATGCATTCCCATCATGCCCGCGATCATGCCGGTATCCTCTTTTTGTGCATGACGGATAAACTCTGCATTTTCCATAACGGAATCTCTTGCCTTTTCCTTCCCGTCACGATCCGAGATCTCATAGCATAAACAGGAGCGGACTCCGGTTTCTTTCGCAGCCCTTTCAATCTCATATAAAGAACCACGGACGGACCCAAAGCTTGCATGATGGTCAAATACCGTTGTCACACCATTTTTGATCGAATCAATATATGTAGCCATGGCGCTTAAATATGTATCATGCAAGGTCAGATTGCGGTCAATCGTCCACCACATCCCATCCAGAATATCTAAAAATCCTTTTGGGTCATATCCTTTGACGGACAGTCCTCTTGCGAATGCACTGTAAATATGTTCGTGTGCATTGATAAAGGCAGGCATGATCACTTTGCCCTTTGCATCCAAAAACTCCGCGTCCGGATACGCCGCCTTCACTTCCGAAAGCGTACCGGCCTTCACGATTTTTGTACCGTCAATCACCACTGCCCCGCATTCCAGATATGGATTGTCCGCATCTCTTGTGATCATCCTGCCGTTTCCTAAAATAAGCATACTAACCTCTCCTTTTCTTTTTTGAAAGTCTTTTATTTTTGTACATATCTTCCAGAACTGCCTTTGTTGTTTATAGAATACCATCAAAACTGCACAAATGCAACACGATTCTAAAACTTTTTTAGGCATTCTAAAACTTTTTTAGAAAAACTATTGATTTTATGGATTTTTATGATATTATGAGTTTAGAAGCAGTCGTTTTTGACAGATTTTACCAATGTTTTTCACAAAGGGAGGGATGACTATGGATCATACACTCAAGCTTCTAAAGCAAATGGCACATGGTATTGCAAAACAGTTCGGAACTTCCTGTGAAGTTGTCATTCATGATCTGAACAAGAATCTGGAGACCTCCATCGTCCACATTGAAAACGGGCAGGTGACAAACCGCAAGTCCGGTGACGGACCTTCCGGCATTGTTCTGGAAACTCTACATAAAAACGCTGCCAAAGTACAAGATAAACTTTCTTATCTCACACGCACGGAGGACGGCCGGATTTTGAAATCCAGTACCCTTTACATACGGGATGCCGATGAACAGATTTCTTATATCTTTTCCATCAACTATGACATCACAGCACTTCTTACGATAGACAGTGCACTGGGGTCGCTTCTTCACACCGAACCGGAAACAGATACTTACACAGTCAGCAAGCCGCACTCGCCGCAGACGATCACACGCAATGTAGAAGAGCTGTTAAACGATCTGATGCAGCAGGGCGTGGCACTGGTCGGAAAACCGGTGGCTTTAATGACCAAGGAAGATAAGATCCAGGTGGTCCGCTATCTGAATGATGCCGGTGCGTTTCTGATCACAAAATCAGGAGATAAGGTCGCAAATCTTCTCAATATTTCTAAATTTACACTTTACAGTTATATGGATGCAGGAAAATAGCAGATCATAAGGAGGTTTTACACATGGAGACAATCAAATGGGCAGTCAATCATATGCCGAAGACCGAGGATGCCAACCTTCCGGTCATGGCACTTTCCGAGGTTGAAAAAGCCCGCACGTTCCACGAAAGTTTTCCGCAATACAGTGTCACACCACTCGTAAAACTGAACCACATGGCCGAAAAATTAGGACTTGGTTCACTTTACATCAAGGATGAGTCTTATCGCTTCGGACTCAATGCATTTAAGGTGCTGGGAGGCTCTTTTGCCATGGCGCGCTACATTGCACAACAGACCGGCAAAGATGTCAGTGAACTTCCATATCAGGTACTGACTTCCGAAGCTTTAAAAAAAGAATTCGGGCAGGCTACTTTCTTTACTGCAACAGATGGAAATCACGGACGCGGAGTTGCCTGGGCTGCCAACAAGCTCGGACAAAAGGCAGTTGTCCTGATGCCTAAAGGAAGTACACAGACACGGTTAAACAACATCCGAAAAGAAGGCGCCACTGCTACGATCGAAGAATGCAACTACGATGAATGCGTGCGCATGGCTGCCGATATGGCTGGGAGACACGCACGAAGTGTGCGCGCGCGGGGAGGCAGCAGA
>OAWM01000465.1_pt1 | contig 28899 bp, 26 predicted proteins | sample 1495501 | NCBI WGS metagenome assembly OAWM01 (sample SAMEA2580210, study PRJEB22360) | human gut metagenome | biome: human gut; feature: human-associated habitat; material: faeces | place: Denmark | collected 2008/2010 | reverse complement strand
TCTGCAGAGGGGCCCCGCCCCGGCTTTGCGGCGTTCGCCACAGACTCCGCCGGCAGTTCGAATCCCATGAGGGACAAACCGTCGGCCGGTTTCTTGTCATACGAAACGCCCACGGCAACGGGGATGGGCCAGCTACGTTCATTAACCTTCAACTGCTCAAGAGTCGAATCAGCACGCAACGAAATAGGGCCGCTAATCTCAGGTGCAGGGTCCTCAGGAGTAACGGATTCAACGGCCTCGGGCTCCGCGGGTTTCGCTACCTCTTCGACCTTTTCGGGCGCCATGCTGTACTCGCCGTTGGCATATAAAAGTTTACCATCTATAACAAGTTGGGCTAGCGCGCGCTCGTATGAGTCATTAATGGTGCGATACACGCTCGAGCGCACCAACGCCTCGTGCAACGGAGCATCGGCCCGCGCAACCGCATCCAGAATGAGCGACTCGAAATACGTGTCTATGTTCATCGAATCGTTTGTTGCACTCGTGTCATTGTAATTCATACAGAAACGACCCCCAAGAATCCACGCCGCAACCCACCGGCTACGTCGGGAAATAAGGAAGATGATTGTTTATAAATACTTCATACGCCACTTGCGAACGTTTTTGTTTAGCAACATTTTGTTGTGAAACAAATCAACTGTGCATATGCAGATGAGCAGTAGTTTTAATCGGTGAACGGCGATCACGGACACTTGGAACCCGTTTGACTTTCATCGGCTCCGCGGCAAATTAAAATGAACCTGCCGCGCGGACGTACCGCACGTCATACACGTCTTTCTACCACCAGATGGGACAAACAAGGCTGCTCGCTCATGTCCTCATTTGGCTTTACGCTATAATCAACATAGAGTTATACATATGATTCTATGTAAGGAGTTTCATATGCCTGTCGTAAAGCCTATTTCAGATCTGCAACGCAACTTTGGTTCCATAGCAGATAGCTGCCACCAAACCAAAGAGCCCGTCTACCTAACCAAAAACGGGTCGGCATCGCTTGTCGTCATGGATGCCGAGGCCTATGACGAGCAGACGCGCGCGCTATCCGCCATTCAGGAGCGCGAAGAACGCATTCAGCGAGCCATCACGCGTGGCTACGACGACTTAGTGAACGGTCGTGTGCGGCCTTGGAAACAGGCCAAGGCAGATGCAGATCGCATCAGGGCAGCTCGCCATGAAATTGGATAACGCAGACGTCGAGTTCTACTCGGAGCTCGACGAATTTAATGAGCCTTTTGATGTTGTCATGACTGACGAGGCACTCTATGCCTATGCCGAGATTCCTTCGGAGCGAGTCTACGCCAGAATCGGCAACCTCATCGACTTTCTAGCCGAGCATCCTTATTTTGGCGAAGAATACGACCCCTACTATCAGGCGGCCTTTCCGCCCATTGACTGCAGGGTCTTCTTTTGCGCGCACTACGGCGTGTACTACCACGTGGATGTTGAGCAGCGAAACATCAGCATCCTGGCAATCGAGGACCATCGAAAGAACCCTTTGAGTAGATTCAAACTACTCAAGTAGCCTCCCCCATGTAACCATCCTGTAAATCATAGCAGCGCACTCGAGTTTTACCGTGATGCGGTCGCGCCTGGCGCTCCACTGTGCTAAAGTATCCCGAACGTTCAAACGACTACGAGGGGAACTAGAAGATGGCACGTGTGCACAACTTCTCAGCTGGCCCGGCCGCGCTGCCCACAAGCGTGCTCGCCGAGATCGCCGACGAGATGATGGACTACCGCGGTTGCGGCATGTCCGTGCTCGAGATGAGCCATCGATCTAGCATGTACCAGCAGATCATCGACGACGCCGAGGCAACCCTGCGCCGCCTGCTGAGCATCCCCGACAACTACCGTGTCCTGTTTTTGCAGGGCGGCGCCACGCTGCAGTTTGCGGGCATCCCCATGAACCTCATGCGCCGAGGCCGCGCCGGCTACGTCGTGACCGGCAACTTCGCCAACAAGGCGTACAAGGAGGCCGCAAAATACGGCGAGGCCGTACTGCTCGCGAGCTCCGAGGACACCAACTTCGACCGCATTCCCACCATGGCCGACGTCAACGCGCGCATTGCCGCCGAGGCCGCGGGCGACGGGCTCGACTACGTCTACATCTGCCAAAACAACACCATCTTTGGCACCATGTTCCACGAGCTGCCCAACTGCGGCGACGTGCCGCTAGTCGCCGATGTCTCGAGCTGCTTTCTGTCGCAGCCGCTCGACGTTGAGCGTTACGGACTCATCTACGCCGGCGCGCAGAAAAACGCCGGCGCCGCGGGCGTGACCGTGGTCATCGTGCGCGACGACCTCATCGCAGATGGCCCCGCCTTTACGCAGACGCCGCAGTACCTGGACCTCAAGACCCAGGCCGCCAAGGGCTCCATGCTCAACACGCCCAACACCTTTGGTATCTACGTGTGCGGTAAGGTGTTCCGTTGGGTAGAGCAAACCGGCGGACTCGCCGCCATGGCCGAGCGCAACTGGGCCAAGGCCAACTTGCTCTATGACCTGCTCGAGCACAGCAAGCTGTTCCATGGCACCACGCAGGCCGACAGTCGCTCCATCGCCAACGTCACCTTCCGCACCGGCAACGCCGAGCTCGATGCGGCCTTTGTCGCAGGCGCGGCCGAACACCAGATTCAAAACGTCAGGGGCCATCGCCTGGTGGGCGGCATGCGCGCCAGCGTCTACAACGCCGTAACCATGGAAGACGTGCAGGCCCTGGCCTCGTACATGAAGGACTTCGAAGCACAGCATAGTTTGAGTCCGCGATCTAACTAGCCCGCAACGCGCGGGCCGACCAGCCACTTCAAACCACCTGTTTAAACCAAACCTGCTAAGGAGTTTTTCATGCGCAAGATTAAGACCATCGACGACATCACTAAAGACGGCAAAGTCGAGTTTGGCGAGGGCTACGAGTTTGTGGACACCGCCGAGGAGGCCGACGCCATCCTAATGCGCTCGACCGACCTGCACGGCTACGAGCTGCCCGAGGGCATCCGCGCCATCGCCCGCTGCGGCGCCGGCGTCAATAACATCCCCGTCGAGGAGTACGCCAAGAAGGGCGTCGTCGTCTTTAACTCCCCCGGCGCCAACAGCAACGCCGTCAAGGAGCTCGTCCTGGGCATGCTGGTGCTCTCGAGCCGCGGCGTGGTGCAGTCGATGAACTGGGTGCGCGACAACGCCGACGATCCCGAGATTCAGGTCGACGCCGAGAAGGCCAAGAAGGCCTTTGTGGGCCGCGAGCTCAAGGGCAAGCGCATCGGCGTCATCGGTCTGGGCAACGTGGGATCCAAGGTCGCCAACGCCTGCGTCGACCTGGGCATGGACGTCTACGGCTACGATCCGTTCATTTCCGTCGAGCACGCATGGGTGCTGAGCCGCGAGGTGCAGCGCGTGGGCACGCTCGAGGATCTGTGCCGCGGCTGCGACTACCTCACCGTGCACGTACCCAGCAAGGCCGACACCATCGGCATGATCAGCACCGAGCAGATTAACCTGCTGGCGCCCGACGCCGTGCTCATCAACTACGCGCGCGAAACCATCATTGACGAGGACGCCGTCGACGCTGCCCTGCGTGAGGGCAAGCTGAGCTGGTTTAGCTGCGACTTTGCCACGCCCAAGACCGTCAAGATGCCCAACACGTTTATCACCACGCACTCGGGCGCCGGCACTGGCGAGGCCGAGGCCAACTGCGCCGACATGGCCATCAGCGAGCTCAAGGATTACCTGGAGAACGGCAACATCGCGCACAGCGTCAACTACCCCGCCTGCAGCATGGGCAAGGCGCGCGCCGCAAGCCGCATCGCCTGTCTGCATGCCAACGTGCCCAACATGATCGGCCAAATCACGGCCATCCTGGCCAAGGACAATGCCAACGTGCAGCGTATGACCAACGAGTCCGCTGGCGAGAACGCCTACACCATGTTCGACACCGACGAGCACCTGGACAGCAGCACCATCGAGGCGCTCAAGCAAATTCCGTCGATGTATCGCGTGCGCGTGATCAAATAGCGCCGGCGCCAAGCCTGCCAGGCAGACCATGAAGCCCATTCGGCCCCCGTTTTCACGAAACGGGGGCCGATTTCGTTGCTCCGGCTGGTTTTGAAAATGCTACCCATAATAAGTTTTTTCGGATAATCGACAGTGAGGCCCTAGTCGCTAAGCACAACTGCTTTTACAAACAGCTTTATCAGGGGTTTTAGTAGGTAAAAATCGATCTCTATATGCCAAACTAAAGTTGACTGTCCATTTTCCGAAATAACTTGCTCTAGGTAGCACTTTTCAAGCCAATTCCAAGGAGCAATTGAAGGCTATTCGCAACTAAAACCCTAGCTTCCGCGACCGTTTTCCACCCGCGCGGCTACATTCCCGCCCAATCGATAAAAATCTCCTCACGAAGTCGCCGTTCGAGCTCCTGCTGCCGCGACGTCTTGTCTTTCAACGGCACATCGAGATAGGACATGATGAGTTCCATCACCACGCGGAAGGCATCGGAGTCGACTAGCTGACCATAGGTCATCAGAACGACGGGATGTCCCATCGTCTGAAGGGCCGTCGTTCGATCGGAGTCCGAGATCTTGGATTCTATGGATCCGTGAATGGCTTTACCTTGACATTCAACCAGGCACTCCCGGCTGCCGTCCTTATTTGACAGCAAGATATCGGCGTAGCGCCTATCAAGCCCCGAAATCAGGCGGGCGCTGCGCGTCATGCGAATCTCAACATTATTGGTAAGGCGCAGCCCTTCGCCGCCGCGCAGCCTCGAAAGGCCAAACAGCATCGAAGCTTGGACCTCAAGCGGCGATGCCACAACCCCCGTAATGCATTTCGCGGCACGTGTGAATGATTTAGCACCGCGGAGTCCCTGGATCTTATTGGCGAACTGCGTAAGGTCAGAGAGCTCGATCAAGGGAGGTCGTTTCCACAAGTCCGTTGGATTCCCCGAGGCATCCTTTACGTTTTCCCAGCCCGACCGTGCGTCACCCCACCGGCTCCCATATGCCTGCTCAAGCGCCAACTTTACTTGAGGTGCAATCTTGCACACGGCAAAGGTGCCGCACATCTCATACATGCACATGATCAGACGCTCGTTTGAGACCGAGGAAGCCAGGGTCAGCAGCGTAAAGAGCGGGGACGCGGCATCAAGGCCAAACTCTGTCTGCCGCACGGAGCCAAACGGCCTCTCCCCATTCCAAACATGCCTGACAATGCGATCGCCCTTACGTCCGCAGCTGCCCTGTGCCAACACGTGTAACGGGGTGCCCAGGAAATGTTTGACGAGCGGATGCTCACAAAGACGTTCCCTGCGCGGATCGTCCACAGAATCGGGCAGGTCCGGCATTATTGCCAAAACCTGTGGAGGTATCCGGTGATACCGAAAGGCAGATATGTCGCACAGCATGTCGTCCATGAAAGGTACGTACCCACCGCGTCGTTTGTAAACCCGCCCGGACGGCAAACGCGATGGCTCGGCCTGCGAACGGTAAATGCTGCTACGTGCACGTCGCGAATCTGCAGGTGACTTACAATCGGTTTGCAAAGCAAACTGATTCTGAGGTTTCATATGGTTGATGATGACGAGGGCGGCTATCGCCCCTTTGTCGTGCCCGACCACGCCAAGGTCTGGGTCGACATGCGCCTGACGCCGCCGACCGATACGGCCGCCGCGATCAACCTTGGTCATTATGCGCGACAAACGACGGCTCCTGCCGCCGCCGAGGCCGCGGTTCCCGGTTGCCATGACAGTTTCGCCGTGACGGGCGATCGCCCCGCCATCGAGCGCGACCCGAACTCTCCCCTTCTAGCTGCGCTCAAGCGCGCCGCCGATGACGTGACGGACGCGGACACGACCGTCGGCTTCTTTACCGGCTGCACCGATACCGCCGTCATTGCCGGCAAGACGGGTAACCGCAATTGCATGAGCTACGGCCCCGGCTCGTTGGTGCTCGCGCATAAGCCCAACGAGCCGGGGCCCATGCCGATACCGTTCGCTGCCAGAACGTGCTCATCGCGCTTGTTGACAACACGCTCTGGGACGCAAGCGTCCAAGTTGGGGCATAATAAGCCGCGAACAAACCGACTCGCGCGTTAGGACCGCCCATGAAAGCACTTCCGTTTCCCTGCATCCGCCCAGCTCAGGACCGCGTGCTCGAAGCGCTGCCGCAGATGGGCGGTATCCTGAGCAGCAACGACGCCCTGCGCGACGCCATCGCCGACGGGCCTATGCTCAAAGATCCGGGCGCGGCGTATTACGTGTACGAGTGCTCGGGCGAACCGGGTCGCGTGACGGGTGTCGTGGCGATTTGCCCGGTCGGCGTACTGGCGGGCGACGGCGCGACCCCCGCAGGTGCGACCGCAGCCGCCCGCGCAATCGCCGAGCTTAAGGTCCAGCCGCGCCCTGTGTCGCTTACCTACGAGGCGTCGCCCGTCATGGATATCATCCTGGGCGCCGCCAAAGAGGGCGCGTCGCTCTATGCCGTCACCGACCCCGCCGGCATTACGCACCGTGTGTGGGAGGTCAAGCGCGAGGACGCCGTCGGGGCCATCCGCGCTATGCTCGAACAAGCACCGGAGCCGGCACAGGCCGACGACCCCGCCTATGCTGCCGCGCTAGCAGGGGCGGCGCAGCTCCTGGCGGACGAGGCCCGCACAGCCGGCACCTACACGGGCAAAGAGCCGTTCAACTTTACCGTTGCCGCGTTATTCCCCGCCGCGCAGGTCACCGGCGGCGCACCGCAAGTTCCAACGGGCCTGCTCACCCACCAGATCGCACGGTTCTAACAGGGTCTAAACGCCCAGCACAAAGACTCGGCAGCTCAACAAACAAGGGGCGGAGATACATGCGCATGCATCCCCGCCCCTTTCACATCGAGCAATGATGTCGGCAATCCACGTCGCCACGCCCAGGCTACCCGCGCTGCGGACCCGCTGCCGCCACCAGCGGCTCAAGACCCAGCTCGCGCGCATAATCTTCCTGCGTAAAGACTTCGACCAAGTCAAACGTATCGGTCACATCGTCAAATGCAAAATGCAGCACCGAGCAGTTGCCCGGCACACGGTCGCGCTCGTCTGCCGCCGCGCCCTTCACGTAATCCATAAACTCCTTGATAGCCGAGCCATGGCTTACCGCGAGCACGCACGAATGATCCGGGCGTCGCATAAGATCGGTCAACGTCGCCACCATGCGCTCGCGCACCTGCATCTGCCCCTCGCCGCCGAACTGACGGTAAAAGTCACGCCACGGACGCCCAGGCATCAGCATCACGCGCTCGGCCTCGAAGTCACCAAAGAACCACTCACGCAGGCCATCAAGGCGCTCGTAGACAAGGCCCGGCCACAGGCTGGCGATAGTCTGCTCGGTGCGGTGCAGCGTCGAGGTGTAGGCGTGGTCGGGCTCAATGCCGCGCGCACGCAAGAACATGCCGGCGCGCGCCGCCTGGTCGCATCCCAGCTGCGTGAGAGGCGAGTCGCTCCAGCCCTGGATAATGCGCTTAAGGTTGAATATCGTCTGTCCATGACGGACCAGATACAGGTCTTTATTCATAGGGGGTCCTTTCGTTTGCTACCAACCCAAGAGCGAAAACGCCCCATCACAATAGCTAAAATGAAGCACGGCGCCGTTGTCGAGCTGTTCTCCCCCGCCGGCCACATACTCAAGAAACTCCTGGCAGGCTGAGCCGTGGGAAACGGCCAGCACGCAGTCGTGCCGAGGCCGGGCCATAATACGAGACAGCGCCGCGACCATACGTGCGCGAAGCTCACTTTCCGACTCGCCACCAAAGGCGACCGGATAATCGCCCCAGGGTTGCGCCGGCATCTCGCGGTTTGATGTGCCCTCCAACGATCCCAAATGCCACTCGCGCAGGTCATCGACCAGCTCTATGGAACGGCCCTCGCCAACGATCAGCTCTGCCGTACACCGTGCCCGACCCAACGGAGACGAATACGCATGGTCAAAGGAGATGCCACGCGCCTCAAACGCCGCGCGCGTCGCCAGTGCCTGCTCGCGCCCGCGCGCCGTAAGCGGCGAATCGTGCCAGCCCTGCAAAATGTTCTGCACATTGAGCTCAGTCTGCCCATGCCGCACCAAATACAGATCGGCCACATGCCCTCCCCTCGTACCACCACAAAGGGGACGGTCACCTTTGTGGTGGTTTACCGCCGGATCACGCCGCGGCGACGCTCAACTACACCAGTACGTCGACGAGTGGACGCTTGGGTACGTGGTGTACCTGCGCCTCGTCACGCCAGTAATTAATAGAGCCGTCGGGGTTGGAATCAATTGCATCGATCACCTGTGTCTCGGCGGGAACGCCAAAGACCATGATCAGCTTGACCTCGTACTTGTCGCCGTCAAGTCCCATGACATCAATCGCACGAGGCGGAAAAGCCTTGAACATGCACGCCGCCACCTCGGGCGTAGCGCTGCGGGCGGCGAGCATCATCGTCTGCGCGGCGATACCAGCGTCTGCCTCGGTGATTGGCGCGGCAGGCTTGCCCGGAGCGGGACGCTCGGCAAGGATCGCGATATAGCCGGTCGGGCGCTCGCCCTCGACAGGACCCGACCAATCCTTGAGCGCACCAGCCCATGTGAGCTTTTCAAATAAGCTCGAACACTCCTCGGCGTCGCTCACCACATGAAAACGCAGACGCTGAGCATTAGCGCCGCAGGGAGCCAGGTGCGCCAGCTCTGCCAGCTCAAGCAAAAACTCGCGCGGTACGCGCATGGACTCGTCAAATCGACGGCATGTGCGGGCACGACGGACCAGCGCGTCAAACGATTCCAGACCGAGTTTTTCGCAACCTTGCTTTGCCATCAACTCCACGCTCGACGGCGCCGCGGGAACAGCTTCGTTCATAGAGACCCCCAATACAAGGCAATTGTTCTTAGGAAAATCTAACCTAAAACGCAGGCAATAACGAACAGGGCCGCAATGTTCTACACCTGTTGAATAGAAAAACGCGACATGGGGAACAACGAGAACAAATCGGGACCTTTGGGTTACACTTCGCCCTCCCCAACCCATACGCCGGTGCCTTTAGGCGATACTTGTTGTAGCAACTGCGGCATACGCCGCAAAAACAACAATGACGGCAAACGCCGTGCGGAAAGGAGACCTCATGGGCATCTTTAAGAACGACGACCAGCAGTCGAATCTGTTTGGATTTGACGAGAAAAGCATGGCAGGCAAGGCAATCAAGGCCGTGCGCTGGATCTACGCCGCCACGGGCGTCATCGCACTGCTTGCCGGCATCGCGCTGCTGTTTGCGCCCGCCAAGTCCCTCGTCTTCCTGACGACCGTCCTGGGCTTCTACTTTGTGATCACGGCTGGCGTCAGGCTGTTCACCGCCATTTTTGAGCCGCTGCTGCCCGCCGGCTGGCGCGTCACGAGCATCATCTCCAACCTGATCATCATTCTGGGCGGCGTCATAATTCTGCGCAACCAGGCCTTCTCGACCGCGACGCTCACCACGCTCGTGGTGGTCGTAGCCGGCTTTGGCTGGATTGTCGAAGGTGTCATGTCCATTCTGGAATCCGAGCTTTCGTCTAACCGCGCCCTCGCTATCCTGAGCGGCGCGCTCTCCATCATCGCCGGCGTGTTCGTGTTTATCTATCCGCTGTGGTCGGCAAAGATGCTCGTCATCTTTAGCGGCGCCGCGCTCCTGGTGTTTGGCGTGACGCTGATTATTCGCGCTATCCGCTTTGGCAAGCTGGTGCACTAGATGCCGCGGACGCTGTTTATTGATGCCGACGCCTGCCCGGTTACGCGCGAGTCGATCGACTGTGCACAGCGGGCGGGCGTCGCCGTGGTGATTGCCGGCAACAGCACGCAGAACCTGGAGCGGCACATTCGCCGCGACGATCCACGTGATGCCGAGCACGCGCGACGCGGCTTTTGGGTCACCACGCTCGATGTGAGCGTGGGCGCCGATAGTGCCGACTTTGCCATTGTCGAACGTCTGCAGGCGGGCGACGTGGTCGTGACGCAGGACATTGGCCTGGCGAGCATGGTGCTCGGCCGCGATGCCTCCGCCATCGGCGTGCGCGGGCGCGTGTACGACAAGGCGACCATCGACATGCAGCTGTTTATTCGTCACGAGGAAAAGAAGGTGCGCCGCGCTGGCGGTCGCACCCGCGGGCCAGCAGCCTTCACCAGCGAAGACCGCGCCCGCTTTAAGCGCAACCTCACCGAGCTGCTGCGCTAACCAAGGCAGATTTTTGGGACATGCCCGGAAATTTGCCTTTTTGTTCTGACCGGTGTGAGCGCTCAGGATCCGTGGCTCAACAAAAAAAACGGGCTTCAAAATGCCATGCGTCGCCGCATTGTGCAGGCGCCGGGCATGGCTATTTTGAAGCCCGTTTTGTTAGGCCTACTTAGAGGCCGAAGGCGGATAGGACGAGTCCCCAGCCGGCGCCGATGACGTACATCATGACCAGGAACACGGCATTTTCGCGAGCGCTGCGGTTGGTGCGGAACAGGACCAGGTAGCCCACGCCGGCGGAAATGAGCGTGCCGGCGAGCATCGGTGCCAGTTGCAGCGCGCCTTCCAGATACAGCTGCGTAATGACCACGCTCGCCGAGCAGTTGGGGATCAGGCCGACAAGCGCCGAACCCAGAACGGCGAGCGTCTCGTTGCCGCGCAGGAACTGCTCGATTGCGGACTCACCAAAGGTCTCGAGCACGGCGACCAGAATCAGTGTCACCAGGAAAATGAATACCGATACCTGCACGGTATGCGAGATGGCGCTGCGGATAATCGACAGGACGGGCGTACCTTCATGGGAGTGGGAATGACCGTGGCCGTGATGGTGTTCATGCTCGCCCTCATGACCGTGATCGTGGTCATGTCCATGTCCATGTTCGTGCTCGTCCTCGTCTTCATCACAACCGCAATGGTCGCGCTCGCACAGCTCATGGATGTGGTCGGCGCTCACGCCCGCCTCGGCCACCTCGTCGATGATGTCACCGCCGCTGTGGTCGTCATGCGCGCAGTTAACGTGCGCCGGATTGACAGTGGTCCCCAACACGGTACGGCGAATCGCCGCATGAGCACGGGCGTTGCGGCGCAGGCCGCGAATGGCAGCATCCACGATAAAGCCCGTGACCAGCGCGATCAGCGCTTTCGAAGCCAAAAGCATCGCCATAGTCTGCACGGGAACCTGCTCGGCAAGCAGCAGTGGCAGCATCTCGTCGGAAGTCGAGAGAAACACCGCCACCAGGGTGCCCAGCGTCACGACGCGACCGGCGTACAGCGTTGCCGCCATGGCCGAAAAGCCGCACTGCGGCACCATGCCCAGCAACGAGCCAACCACGGGGCCAGCGGCGCCGGCACGCTTGATGGTACCGTTGACGCGATCGCCTGCCACATGCTCGAGCGTCTCGAGGACCAGATATGTCACCAACAAGAACGGCACCAGCGAGAGCGTGTCCTTGCCGGCGTCGAGCAGAATATCAATCAGCAAATCCATGACGGATGGAACCTTTCGTGCCTTTCGGCAGCATTGTAAAAGTCCTAGCGGTCAACTAGGGTATTGTAATTGTCCTAGGCGTGATACCAATAGTTGCCCATGGTAAACTATCATCTCGCCATAACTCGACAAACCCGAGCCGCGCGACGCGGCCCGTCCAAGGAGCAGCATATGAACGTTTCGCAAGCACTCGAATACGAGCGCCAGCCGTTTATCCCCATGTTTATCTACGGCGACCACGGCGCCATGGAATCCGAGCGTCAGAAAGGCGAAGAGGCCCTCAAGGTGCTCGAGACTGAGTACTTTATCGCCGAGGACGACCCCGGCTTCGACTTTGCCACCGTGCGCGACCTAGCCGACCGCAACCGCGACCTGTGCGACCAGATTGGCGAGGCGCGCCTGCGCAACGTGACGCCCGCGACGCTTTCGCGCGGCCTGTCCGACGCCGACACCTGCGCCGCCATCGGCAAGATGCAAAAGCGCACCGCCGCGTCCGTCATGCGCGAGATCCGCGGCGACCGCGACGCGCTCGGCGTCGCCTACGCCCGCAAGCCCATCCAGGGCACCGTGCTGGGCATCGACATCGAGACCACCGGCCGTGCACCCGAGCGCGGCTACATCATCAACGTGGGTTGGGAGATCATGGAGCTCACCAGCGACGCCGTCCCGCATGACGCCGAGGCACACTACTGCGGCCTGCCCGATATCTACCGCGGCGAGGATGTGCCGCTGTCGAATATCCACCACATCACCTGGGATGACATTGACGGCAAAACGCCCTTCCGCGAGAACAAGGAACTGCAAAAGCAGTTGCTCAAGCTTATGAAGAAGTACCCGTACATGGCGCACAACGCCGCCTTTGAGGACAGCTGGTTCAAGATCCACCTGGACGGCTACGCCGAGGCACGCCGCGCCGGCAAGATCATCGTCATCGACTCGCGCCAGATCTGCCGCAGCCTGGACGCCGACGTGCGCTCGCTCCCCCGCGAGTCCGCGCCCGCCGCGCTCGAGAACTGGGCACGCCGTCGCGGCACCCTCGCCGCCGACGCCAACGAGCAGCACCTAGGCCTCGACGACACCGACCTCATGCTCCGTACCGTCCAGGCCGAGTTCAACCTCAAGAACCTGTTTGCCAAGTAGATTGCCAAGCAGAGGCGCCATTCGCGAGCGATACTCGCCAGACGATAGCGCCCCACGCAATAGCGACACGCCGAGACGCCCCTCTCAAGCAACGCAATGCGGGCCGATATCCAAGTGGACATCGGCCCGTTTTTTCGGCACCGCGCACGCGGCCCCCGGCCATCGGAGCCTAGCCGCCGCACAACTAAGTACAACTAAGAACTTCGTTTGCGCATGTTAAAGCCAAATTACGCATCATTTTTGACGCCGCTTTTGAATCAAAACGGCGCTGACCAGCATCAGTTGTGGAGGCCTGCGCAGCCAGCGAGCTGCGACAATGTTCCAAATGGCATCTTTCTCCATCATTGGCGTCAAACTCTTGGACAGCTTTCGTTATGTCGCAACATTTTGCCTTGGCGTTTATCGCGAACCCCGCCGCCTGGTCTGCCATGCTAGCTGTATGAGTATCGTGCTTTCACATAACACGGCAAAAGCGGTCTACCAAGCCGCATACTCGGTATCCGCAATTGGCACCGAGCCCTGCAGCCCTGCCAAAATCTACGGGGCGCGCCCCAGCAAGGAACTGCTCGACTCTGCCGCCAACTGGCTCGCCAGGCACAATGTCGCCCTCGATGACGACGCCCCGCTCGATACAACGGTGTTCGAGCGCGCAAACGTGCGCAACATACCGGACTGCAAATGCCACGTGTCGTCCAAGCGCTTCTCGGGCTCGCGTTTCATCGAACTCGCTGACGACATCTATATTGTTGGCGTCGAACTCTGTGCGCTTCAGGCGGCAACCTATCTCCCCTTTCGCGAACTTGTGGAGTACTACTTCGAACTGTGTGGCGCCTATTCCCTTGGGCGCGATGCCTCGACAGCCTACACCGAGCGCTTCGCGCTCACCTCGACCTCGAGTCTCAAGCACTTTTTTAACTCCCTCACCGACTGCAAGGGGCTTGAGCTTGCCCGAAAAGCCATCCGGTGCGTGCGGGACGGATGCCGCTCGCCGATGGAAACGGCGTTTGTTATGATGCTCACGTTACCCAGACGCGAGGGCGGGCTGGGCATTAGCGAGATCGAGACCGACTACGAAGTAAAGGTCACAGCTGCCGCAAAAGACCTCACGCGGCGCGAAAAGTTCTATATGGATGCATATCTTAAGCGGTCCCGAACCGACATCGAATACAACGGATTTCAGCACGATGCCGAAGAAGACCGTGCCATTGACGAAGAGCGCAAGAACGCGCTGGCGTCCATGGGCTATGGGATCATTACCGTCAGTCGCTATTCCTTTATGCACGCCAGCGCCTTCGCCAGGGTCATGGAGGCGATCCAGCGAAAGGAGGGCATTCGTCCATCGCGCCTGCCCAAAGATTTCGCAATTAAGCAGGAAGAGCTGCGACAATTTGTGCTCAGGAGATTTATCGAGGAAAAGAAGCACATTGAGGAGCTCCTCCGTCAAGACGCAGCGCAGCGTAGTACACTTGAGCTCGAACACGCCGTGCTCGAAGGCATCTCGCTGGACGACCCGACAATCAACGATGCCCCAGTCATCGACGACATGCAAGTCATCGAGCTGGATTGCCCGGAGTTCGCTCAAACGAGTACCTCCACGCCCGAAGGCAGGGTGTACGGGGGCAGAACAGAGGCGGACTGACAGGGTGGGTACCCCGGCGACGTGCAAAAACGGGAGTTTTCAGCAAAGCCGGGTATCCAAGGAGTTTCGAATTGATCTCTTAGGCACGAATGTCGCTGATTTCGATGCATGTTAGGCAACAACTGGGGAACATCAGTCGACATTTACACTCAAGTAAAGCCCTGCGGCGGCAAATGCCGCCGCATTATGCAATAAATAACCCCTCGTCGATGCTGAAAACTCCCGTTTTTGCACGTCGCTAAGGTACCCACGTTGACATCGGCGGCCTTATCCGCGCCCACCGATGCCCTTAGCCGCCACCAGGACCAATCGATAGCAAAAAAATCGCGAATTATATTGACATATGAACATGCGCGCATATACTCGGAAGTAAGTTATATGAGCGCATGTTCATATGAAAGGATATTGCAATGAGCGATCACGCTGATGAAATAGAGTCCGGCATCGACACCACCATCGTGCCCGACGTCCCCACCACCTGCTCGCCCGAGGACCTTCCCGACGAGGAGCTGCTGTACGACCTTGCCGACCTGTTCAAGGTCTTTAGCGACACCACGCGCATCAAGATCCTCTACGCTCTCATGGGCCGCGAGCTCTGCGTGGCAGACATCGCCGAAGCGACCGAAACCTCGCAGTCGGCAGTATCGCACCAGCTGCGCACACTCAAGCAGTCGCACCTGGTTAAATTCCGGCGCGACGGGCGCAATATCCTCTACTCGCTCGCCGACGACCACGTCTACACCATGCTCAACCAAGGCATGAGCCACATCTGCGAATAGCAACCAACCACGGCACCAGCGCGGCCTGCACCCAAGCCGCAAGACAGGGAAAGGAACCCACCATGAAAAAGCAGTTCAAGCTCGACGAGATCGACTGCGCCAACTGTGCGCGCGAGCTTCAGGACGAGCTGGCCAAGCTCGAGGGCGTCAAATCCGTGTCCGTTAACTTTATGACCCAGAAGCTGACGCTCGAGGCCAATGACGCCGAGTTCGACGAGGTGCTCGACCGCGTCGTGGAGTTTACGGCCGACGCCGAGCCGGACTGCGAGATCATTCTCTAGCCCAGGTTAACGCCAACCCAAAAGGCCGCGCTTGCCGCGGCCTTTGCTCGCGAAATTATATGAGCGAGTGTTCATACATTCAAATGGGAGGTTTGAATCATGGCAGCCGCCGATCCCACAAAGAAAAAGAAGAAGCGCAAGAAGAAAGAGTCCCTTGAGCATAAGCGCAATCGTATCCTGGTAGCGCTAGGCATTTTTGCGGTGGTGTACGCCCTCGAGGAGCTCGGTACCCTTACCGCCGCATTCGGCACCCCGGGTAACGTCTACGCCAGCTTCGTGCTGTTCCTGGTGCCGTTCCTAATTGCCGGCTACGACGTGCTCCAAAAGGCATACAACAACATCCGCCGCGGCAAGGCCTTCGACGAAAGCTTCCTCATGGCCGTCGCGACCATCGGCGCGTTTGCCATGGTGCTCTTCCCCGACACCGATCCGCACATGGCCGAAGGCGCCGCTGTCATGCTGTTCTATCAGGCCGGCGAGCTGTTCCAGGCCTACGCCGTGGGCAAGAGCCGCAAATCGATCAGCGCCATGATGGACATCGCGCCCGATTACGCCAACGTCGAGCAACCCGACGGCACACTCGAGCAGGTCTCCCCCGATGACATCGCCGTCGGCACCGTCATCGTCGTCAAGCCCGGCGAGCGCGTACCCATCGACGGCGTCATCGTAGAAGGCGAGACGCAACTCGACACCGCCGCCCTTACCGGCGAATCGATTCCCCGCCCGGCCAAAACCGGAGACGATATCATCAGCGGCTGCATCAACATGACGGGCCTCATCCACGTGCGCACCACCAAGCCATTTGGCGAGTCCACCGTCGCGCGCGTCCTGGAGCTCGTAGAAAACGCCAGCGAAAAGAAGGCGCGTACCGAGAACTTCATCACGCGCTTCGCCCGCGTCTACACGCCCGCCGTCACCGGCGCGGCCGCGGTACTCGCGCTCGGCGGCGGCTTGGTCACCGGCGCCTGGTCCGACTGGATCCTGCGCGGCCTGACCTTCCTGGTCGTCAGCTGCCCGTGCGCGCTCGTGATCAGCGTCCCGCTGAGCTTCTTTGGCGGCATCGGCGGCGCATCCAAGCTGGGCGTCCTCATCAAGGGCTCCAACTACCTCGAGACGCTCGCCGAAGTGGACACCGTCGTCTTTGACAAGACCGGCACGCTCACCAACGGCACGTTTTCGGTCGTGGCGGTACACCCCGAGGCAGGTTATACCGAGCAGTCGCTGCTCGAAGTCGCGGCCCTTGCCGAGTCGTTTTCCGATCACCCCATCGCACGGTCCATACGTGCCGCCTACCAGGGTGAGCTCGACCAGAATCGCGTGAGCGACTCCGCCAATGTCGCGGGTCACGGTTTCACGGCAACCATCGACGGCAAGCGCGTCGTCGTCGGCAACGCCAAGATGCTTGCTGCGGCCGGTATCGACGCTCCCAATTGCGAGGTCGTCGGTACGATCCTCCATGTGCTGGTCGATGACACGTACGCCGGCCATATCGTAATTGCCGACACCATAAAGGCCGATGCCGAGCAGGCTATTCGCGACTTGCACGCTGCCGGCGTCAAACGCACCGTCATGCTCACGGGCGACCGCGAGGAGGTTGCAGCGTCTGTGGCCAAGCAGCTGGGGCTCGACGAGTTCCACGCGCAGCTCCTGCCAGGCGACAAGGTCGAGCGTGTCGAGGCGCTGCTTGCAACCGAGAGCGGCAAGGGCAAGCTCGCCTTTGTCGGTGACGGCATCAACGACGCACCCGTGCTCACGCGCGCCGACGTCGGAATCGCCATGGGCGCCATGGGCTCGGACGCCGCAATTGAAGCTGCCGACGTGGTGCTGATGGACGACAAGCCGTCCAACATCTCCCGCGCGATCCGCGTGGCGCGCAAGACCATGACGATTGTTTGGCAGAACATCATCTTTGCGCTGGGCATTAAGCTGCTGATCCTGGTGCTCGCGGCGCTCGGCATCGCCAACATGTGGCTTGCCGTCTTTGGCGACGTGGGCGTGGCGATCATCGCCATTCTGAACGCCATGCGCGCGATGGGTGTCAAGAACCTGTAGCATTCGTGGTCCCTCCGGCCGGGGCCGGGCTTGGTTTTGAAAACGTCCTCGACCAATGAAGTGCCCCCGTTCTGCTCCTTCGGAGCTACGAACGGGGGCACTTCTGGTCTGCGGAATGTTTTCAAAACCAAGCCCGACCCCGGCCTGCGGTGACGTTGCTGGTGGTTCTTGGGCATCGCTTGCTAGCGGGGTTCCCTGTCTGAATTGAACTTTGTTGGTGGGGCTACTGGTCCCGGTCGCTGGTTCGCGCTTTGCGCGAACTCCGCGCTACTGGGGATCAATTAGGCTTCCGTTGCTGGGCCCGCCACATCTTCCCGCCCCAACATCGATCTTAGCTTCTCAAAGCTCTCCTCGCTCAGGCAATGCTCCATGTGGCAGCCCTCTTGCGAGGCAACCTCGGGCGCTACACCTGCGTCCTCTAGCAGCCCCACAAAAAAGCAATGGCGCTCCCACATTTGACGGGCAACCTCAATACCGCGTTCCGTCAGATGAACATCTCGTTTTCCCATTTCGACATAGCCGTTGCTTTCCAGCGTCGCCATGGCTTTAGAGACACTTGCCTTGGTTACGCCCAGGTATTCGGCGACGTCAATTGACCGAACGATGCCCTGGCGCTCCGAGAGCACATAAATAGATTCGAGATAGTCTTCTCCAGATTCACGCAGGGCCATGGGCCGCCTTTCGCGATGGCTTCTAGTTAGCCTTTGGATACTTTTGCTTGAATTACTTTACCGCAAAAGTTGCCCATGTCTTACTACATTGTCTAAAAAGTTAACCGTGTTTCACAAAATGCGCGGAGCAAGCAGGGCGACACGACACGCAACGCGCAGGGAGTGTCCCCAGCTGCCGGCAGAAAAGGAGCGTCCCCAAGTGCCGAGCCGCAGCTATAACAGGCCAAAGTGCTTCGCGGCGTTGTAGATGCCGTCATCGTCCACGGCGGTCGTTACGTAGGTCGCCGCGGCCTTCACGGTATCCTGCGCGTTGCCCATGGCCACACTTGTGCCCACGGCCGAGAACATCGACAGGTCGTTCTCGCCGTCGCCAAAGGCAATCGCTTCACTCGCGTCGATGCCCAGGCGCTCCAGCGTCGCCGCCACGCCCAGGTCCTTGCCGCCGTTGGCCGGAATAATGTCGCAGAACAGGTCGCACCAGCGCGTGGTTGTAGAATGCGACAGGACATCGGTAACTATGCCCTGGTCGACCGGGTCCACAAAGGCGCAGAACTGGTAAACCGGCGCGTCGAAAGCATGCTCAAAAGGCTCCTCGTGATACGAGATTCCGGCATTGTCGGCAGCCGCCACCACGCGCTTGGACAGACGGTTCACAAACGAATTCTCGCCCTGCATGCACAGTGAGTCGTAGCGTCCCTGCGCCACCTGGTCCACAATCACCGCAACGTCGTCCGGATCGATCGGGCAGCTGCGATAAACGCCCTTGGCATCAAAACAGTGCTGACCCGAAAGCGTAATGTACGCATCCCAACCCAAGTCGAACAGCCAATCCGGCATCTGGTAGGTCGGGCGACCCGTGGCGATTATGCACGCAATCCCCTGCTCGCGAAAGCTGTCGAGCGCCTGCTGCGCCGACGCCGGAATCCGATGGGTCTTAAAGCTCAGCAACGTGCCGTCGATATCGAAAAATGCGGCCTTGATCATCCTTGCCTACTCCTCGCCCTCGAGCTTCTCGCTCGCCTCGAGCCACGCCATCTCCAGCTCGTCCATGGCGGCGTGAGCCTCGTCAATCTTTGCCTGCTGCTCGCCGAGCGCCGTGTAGTTGGTGGGGTCGACCTGGGCCATCGCGGCCTCGGCCTCCTCCACGCGAGCGCGCTGCGTCTCCATTTTGCGCTCAAGCGAGCTCACCTCGCGGCGGAGCTTCTGGCGCTCGGCGTTGGAAAGACCATTGGGCTGGCCGCTCGACTTGGGCTTTTCGGCCGCAGTTGCCGCGGCACCGGTGTCAAACGTGCCGGTCTTGGCGCTCGGCGCACCCACGGGCTCACCCTCGGCGGTGGCGTTGCACAGGCGTAGGTACTGGTCGACGCCGCCGGGCATATGCGTCAGGTGGCCGTCGAGCAGCGCCCACTGCTGGTCGGTCACGCGCTCCATCAAGAAGCGGTCGTGCGTCACCAGGATCAGCGTGCCGGGCCAACCGTCCAGCAAATCCTCGACAATCGCGAGCATGTCGGTATCCAGGTCGTTGCCGGGCTCGTCCAGGATAAGCACGTTGGGCTCGTCCAGGATCGTCAGCAACAGCGACAGGCGACGGCGCTGGCCGCCCGAAAGATCGCCGATGCGGCTCCAGAGCTGCTGGGTCGTAAAGCCCAGGCGTTCGCAGAGCTTCTCGGGCGAAGTCTCCTTGCCGTCGATGACGTAGTACTTCTTATAGTTGCCGAGAACCTCGCGGATCGTGTCGCCCATGTAGGGCTCGAGCTCCTCGAGCTGCTGCGACAGCACGCCAAAGCGCACCGTCTGGCCAATCTTCACGCGGCCGCGCGTGGGCTCAATCTTGCCCTGAATCACGTCGAGCAGCGTCGACTTGCCAGCGCCGTTCTCGCCCAAAAGTCCATAGCGGTCGCCCGCTCCGATGAGCCAGGTCACGTCGGAAAGTACCTGCTTGGGCGCGCCATCGGTATCCGCATAGCCGGCGTCCACGTCGACCACGTCGATGACCTGCTTGCCCAGGCGGCTCACGGCGAGGCGCTTGAGCTCCAGCTCGTCGCGCACGGGCGGTACGTCGGCGATCAGTTCGCGAGCGGCATCCACGCGAAACTTGGGCTTGGTGGAGCGCGCCTGGGCGCCGCGGCTTAGCCACGCGAGCTCCTTGCGCGCCATGTTGCGACGGCGCTCCTCGGTAACCGCGGCCATGCGGTCGCGCTCTACGCGCTGCAGGATGTATGCCGAATAGCCGCCCTCAAAGGGATCGACCTGGCCGTCATGGACCTCCCACATACTGGTGCAGACCTCGTCCAAGAACCAGCGGTCGTGCGTGACCACGAGCATCGCGCCCTGGCCGCGCTGCCAGCGGGCCTTTAAGTGACGCGCGAGCCAGTTGATGGTGCGCATGTCCAGGTGGTTGGTGGGCTCGTCGAGCATAAGCACGTCGTAGTCGCCAATCAGCAGGCGCGCGAGGTCCACGCGACGGCGCTGACCGCCCGAAAGCTCGCCCACCGTGCCCTCCCAGGGCACATCGCTAATAAGGCCAGCGAGGATCTGACGCGTACGCGGGCTCGACGCCCACTCGTACTCGGGCGTGTCGCCGACGACGGCATGATGCACGGTGTCGGTATCGACCAGGTTGTCCTTTTGGCCGAGCAACCCGATCGTGGTGTCGCGGCGGTGCGTCACGCGGCCGTCGTCGGGCTCCAGCGTGCCGGCGAGCACGCTCAGCAGCGTCGACTTGCCGTCGCCGTTTTTACCGACGATGCCAATACGGTCGCCCTCGTCCACGCCGAGCGTCACGCTATCGAAAATATGCTTGGTGGGAAACTCTAGGCTGACGGAATCGCATCCCAAAAGAATCGCCATATGCCCTGCTCCTTCGTAGAAATACAACGTTGTCCATGATAGCAGCGAGCCCCACCCCAAACCACCACGAAGGTGCCTGTCCCCTTTGTGGTGGTCATTTCGGTCGCAGAGCAAAAGGCGGGCCATCTCGCAAAAGAGATGACCCGCCTCTCCAATCAGTCCCGCGGCAACCGTGGCCGCCGCGGGCCTCAAGCATGTCCCGGACTAGGAGAACATGCCGGTGAGGTAATCATTCAGCCGCTTATCCTTGGGCCGTTGGAAAATCTCGTCAGTCTCGTCGTACTCAACCATATCGCCCATGTAGAAGAACGCCGTGCGGTTGGACACGCGCGACGCCTGCTCCATGTTGTGCGTCACGATGACGATGGCACGGTCGGCAACGATCGATGACATGAGGTCCTCGATCGCCAGCGTCGAGATGGGGTCGAGCGCCGAGCAGGGCTCGTCAAACAGGATCACGTCGGGATTGAGCGCCAGCGTGCGCGCAATGCACAGACGCTGCTGCTGGCCGCCCGAAAGCGCGTAGGCGCTCTTGTCGAGCTTGTCCTTGACCTCGTCCCACAGCGCCGCACCACGCAGACTTTCCTCGACCATACGATCAAGCTCGTCGCGGTCGGTAATGCCGTGACGCCTGGGCGCAAACGTAATGTTGTCGCGAATGGACTTGCGGAAAGGGTTGGGCTGTTGGAATACCATGCCAATGGAGCGACGCAACTCGTAGGTGTTCTCGGTCTTGGTGTTCACGTTGCGCCCGCGGTAGTTGATCTCGCCCTCCACGCGGCAGCCGCGAATCTCGCGATTCATCAGGTTGAGGCTACGCAAGAAGGTCGACTTGCCGCAGCCCGAAGGCCCAATGAGCGCCGTGATCTCGCCCTTGTGAAAGTCAAGCGACGTGTCGTGCAGGGCATGGTGGCCGTCATAGTACACGTTGACGTCCTTGGTAGAGAGCACGACCTCGTCGCTCACGGCCTTGCCGCTCACGCGAACGCACTTTTCGCTCTCCCCCACACTCGACAGAAAATCCTGGGTCTCGGACGATGCCGCTTCAGTTGCGGGCGTTGCATTCATCTCGCTCATTCGGCCGTCATCTTCCTTGCCAATTGCTTGCCCACGATACGGGCGACTACGTTAAACAGCAGCACGCAGATCATCAGCAGCGCCGCGGTGCCCCAGACGATCTGCTGGGCCTCGGGGCTGCCCTCGCCATAGATCTTGTAGATGTGCACGGCGAGCGACTCACCGGGGCGGAACACGTTCCAGGCGCAGGTGGGGCTCGACAGGTTAAAGCTCAAGAAGTTCAGACGCACCGGCGAGCTCATGCCCGAGGTAAAGAGCAGTGCCGCGGCCTCGCCAAACACACGGCCGGCCGAAAGCACAATGCCGGTCACGATGGCGGGCATGGCCTCGGGAATCAGGATGTGCAGCGTGGCTTCCCAGCGAGTGAGGCCCATGGCCAGGCATGCATCGCGCTGGGCCTGCGGCACGTCCTCGAGCGCCTGCTGGATCACGCGCACCAGGATGGGGATGTTGAACATGGTGAGCGCAACGGCGCCGGAGATGATGGAGTACTTCCAGCCCAGCTGCACCGAGAACACCAGGAAGCCGAACATGCCGACGACGATGGAAGGCAGCGAGGACAGCGTCTCGATGGCGGTGGAGGCGATGTCGCGAATGGGGCCGTCCGGCGCGTACTCAACCAGGAAGACCGCACCGCCCAAGCTGATGGGCACCGAGATAACCAGGGTGATCAGCAGCAGATAGAACGAGTCGAACAGCTGGTAGAGTACGCCACCCTGGGTTCCGTTGGCGCGCGACGGCTGCGTGAGAAAGCCCGGCTGGAACAGCGTCGAGACGCCCTCGAACAGGATATAGGCCACCATGGAAATGACGACGAGCATGACGATGGCGACGATCGCCGTCAACACGCCCGTGGCGATGCGGTCCTGTTTTTGGACGTGCCCGAGTCTCGCCTCGTCGATATGGATGCACGTGCTAGCCACGAGCCTTCGCCCCCTTGCGGCCGATAAGATGGATGATCAGGATGAAGATGAGGCTCATGCCCATCAGCAGCAGGCCGAGCGCCCACAGAACGTCGTCCTGGGCCGAGCCCTCGGCATAGACCGCCATGGACGTGGTAAGCGTGGTGGTGATGGTGGACGCCGGCGACAGCAGCGACGTCGGCATGGCCTCGATACCGCCGATAACCATGCGCACGGCGAGCGTCTCGCCAAAGGCGCGGGTCATGCCAAGGATGACTGCGGTCATGAGCGACGGCATGGCGGACTTGAGCACCACGTGCCAGATGGTCTGCCAGCGGGTGTAGCCCAGCGCGAGCGAGCCCTGACGGTAGCTCTCGGGCACGGCGCGCAGGCCATCGACCGAAAGCGTCGTCATCGTCGGCAGAATCATGACCGCCAGCACGATGGCGCCGGGCAGGATGCCCAGACCCGTGCTCACATGGAAAACGCTCTTCATAAGGCCGACGACCACGTGAAAGCCGATCAGGCCAAAGACGACCGAGGGGATGCCGGTCAAAAGCTCAATGAGCGGTTGAAAGATCTTGGCGCCAAACTTAGGCTGGATCTCGACCGCGAAGATGGCAGAGCCGATGGCGATGGGCAGCGCGATGAGCGTGGAGAGCACCATAACCGCAAACGACGTGACGATCAGGGGCAGGGCGCCGGTGTAGGGCAACCCGCTTTCGGTTGTGTTGGCCAGGTCCCACTTGGTGCCGGTGAAGAACTCGACGACCGAGACGCCGTCCTTGAGAAAAGCCGAGAGGCCCTTTTGGGCGACCATAAAGATGAGCGCGGCAACGACAAGCGTCACGAGCGCTACGCACGCACCCGTGACGCCCAGGCCCACGTTCTCAAGGTCGCGCTTTGGCAGCTGTTTTGCCATTGCAAACCTTTCCGGGGCGATTACTTATTTAGCTGAAACCTTGCCGCTGGCGTCCTTAACGACCTTCATGGCAGAGACGGGAATAAAGCCCTGCTCCTCGACGAGCTTACCCTGGACGTCGTCGGAAAGCATGAACTCCAGGAAGGCCTTGGTGGCCTCGTCGGCGTCCTTTGCGCAGTACATGTGCTCGGTCGCCCAGATCTTAAAGGAGTCGTCGGTGACGTTTGTGCTCTTGGGCTCGACACCCTCGACCTTGACGGCGTTGAACTTGGAGTCATCGAAGTGCGAGAAATCGAGGTAGGAGATGGCGTTGTCGGTGCTGCCCATCTGAGTCTGGACGTCGCCGGACTTGTCGAGCTCGGCGTCGCCCTTAAAGTCGACGGTCTCGTCGCCAAAGACGGCGGCCTCGAAGGTGGCGCGGGTGCCGGAGCCGGCCTTGCGGTTGAGCACGACGATGGTGGCGTCGTCGCCGCCGACCTCCTTCCAGTTGGTGATCTGGCCGGAGAAGATGCCCTTGAGCTGCTCGAGGGACAGATCGTCGACCTTGACGTTCTTGGAGACGACGGGGCCCATGCCCACAACGGCGACCTCGTGGTCGACGAGGTTCTTGACCTGGTCGGCCTCGAGCTTGGTCTCGGCGAAGACGTCGGAGTTACCGATGGTGACGGTGCCGGCGGCAACAGCGGTCAGGCCCTTGCCCGAACCGTTGCCCGAGCCGGAAACGGAGACGTCCGGGTTGGCGTCCATGAACTTCTCGGCAGCGGCCTCGACGAGAGCCTGGAACGAGGAGGCGCCGTCGTAGGTCACCTCGCCGGCCACGGACTCGGCAGCGGCAGCGGCGCTACCCTTGTCGGCGGCGTTGGAAGCACCCGTGCCACCGCAGCCAACGAGGCCGAGGCCGACGAGGCTGGCAAGACCACCAGCGAGGCCGAGGAACTGACGACGAGAATAAGCCTGATCGAGCATGATCTTCCTTTCATACATGCGACTCGCGGGCACCCTGCCCGCTTTGCTGTTTGGAAAGATACGGCCCCGACCGGGCGGCGCCCGCGCCAACTGCAGTTTCTTACAGGCATTTGATAGACCCTTACCACAAGCGCGGCCCGGCTTTACAAACGAATAACAAACCCGCCACCAAGCATGACCCGCCTTTTACACCGATAAAAAGCAGTTGCGGTGAAATAGTTCCTGTTTGGCTGTCAGGCAGCCGATTCTAGGAACTATTCCACCGCAACTTAGATTGGTAAAACCGCGTAACCTTAAAGCTCCAGCTCGTTCAAGCGGAGAATCGCAACAATATAAATCTTGAGCGCCTGCTTGAGCTGTTCCTCGTTGGCGCACTCGTTGGGGCCGTGCATCTGGCCGCCCCATGCGGGCAGCTCCAGGCCGGTCTCCTCGGGACCAAACGATACGGCGCGGGCAAAGTTGCGCGCGTACGTGCCGCCACCCATGGCAAAGGGCTCGGCATGCTTGCCCGTAAACTCGTTATAGGTATCGATAAGCGCCTTCACGGCCGGATCGTCGGCAGAGACCGAGAACGGTACCTTTGCACGACCCACACGGTACGTCACGCCAAAGCGGCCCACGAGCGGCTCGAGTTGCTCGCAGATGGTATCGGCACTGGTGCTATCGGGGAAGCGCACGTCAATGACCTGCTCAATGTAGCCATCCACCACGCGGATGACGCCGGGGTTGCACGTGAGCGGGCCAAACGCCGCGCTCGTCGCATCGATACCCAGGCCGCGACCATAGGCGTCCGCATGCACAAAGGCCAGAAACTTGACAAACTCGTGCTCGGCAGGCGTCAGCAGACGCTCGTCACGGGCACCAAACGCGTCCTCGGCCTCGCGCAGATACGCCACGATGAGGCCGACGGCGTTGATCGTCCCCTCGGGCATCGAAGCATGCCCACCGATACCGTGCGCGAAAATCTGGGCATTCCCGTTATCGAGCGCCGTGATCTCCAGGCGGTCGGCGTTCTCGACCGGCGCCGGCAGTTCATCGGCGGCAATCGCAAGCTCGCAGATAGACTGCGACGGAATGGCGTTGCTCGCCTCGGCACCGCTCCAGGACACGATGCGCCCGCCGTCGATCTTGGGGCTCACAAACGTCGCCCCAAACTGGCCCTTCTCGGCATTGCAAACCGGGAACTCGGCATCGGGCGTAAACAGAAAGTCGGGGTTCGCGTGGTTATCCAGATAATGGTGAACGTCGGACATGCCCACCTCCTCATCGCAGCCCAGCAGCGCGCGGAAGGTATAGCGTGGCACAATGCCGTGTTTGAGCAGATAAGCGCCAGCGTAGAGCGACAGCACGGCCGGGCCCTTGTCGTCGATCACGCCACGGCCGAGCAGCCAGCCCTCGCGACGCTCCATCGCAAACGGGTCGGTGTTCCAGCCGGGACCGGCGGGCACCACGTCCACATGGCAAATGGTCGCAAGCTGTTTATCACCGCGGCCCGGGATATCGGCGATGCCCACAAAGCCCTCGTCATCGCTCGTCTGGTAGCCGAGCTTTTGCGCAATGCCGAGCGCGCAATCGAGCGCATCACGGACCGGACGGCCAAACGGCGCACCGGGCTCTGCATCGGCAGCAATAGCCACAGACGGATAGCTCACCAGCTGCTCGATATCGGCGACGACATCTTCCCAAACCTCGTCGACATACTCGGCAACGCTCTGCTCCACCTGATTCATGGACGACCTCCTTACCAATGAGCAGCGGGCACGCCCGCCCCTCACATTACGTCATTAGATAGCGAAAAGTTTAGCAAGCTCGGCCACCGAGTGCACCACCGCATCGGCGCCCGCGGCCTCGTGCTCGCCCGGCGCCGCCGCGCCCGAATAGATGCCGATGCACGGCACGCCCATCGCGTGCGCGCCCTCGACGTCGTTAAAGCGGTCGCCAATCATCACGGCATCGTCCGCGGTCGCGCCCAGGGCCGCCAGGGCATCGCGGACCGAATCGGCCTTGGTCTCGCGCCCCTGCGGCGGATTCATGCCAACCACCGCCTCAAACTGAGAAAGCCCAAGCTCACGTACCATGTCGATGCACTTTGTCTCCATGCGCGACGTCGCCACGGCCATACGCTTGCCCTGGGCGGCAAGGCCGTCGAGTAACCCGGGAATCCCATCGAACACGGGATACTCCTCCGGCCCCAGCTCATCAAAAAAGGCACGGTACTCGTCGGCCACCACAAGCGACTCCTCGCGGGAAAAGCCGTAAAAGTCGTGAAAGCTCTTCCACAGGGGCGGCCCGATCATGCGACGCAGGTCACCCATCTGCGCCTCCGAAAACCCGCGCGCAGTCAGCGTCTTGCGCGTCGAGGTCATCACCGCCCGGCCCGTATCGGCCACCGTGCCATCGAAATCAAACAACACGACCGGCCGCCTGCATATCTCCAGTGCCTCCATCGGCATTCCTCTTCCCCAGTTGACGATTTCCACACCGACACTTCAAACTGTTGACTATTCAACAATTGAACCTAGTAATGTGGAACGACTCTACTATACTTGTCGCACTTTGCTCTCAGAAGGCGGCGCGCAAGCGCCCCAGCGAAAGGTGCAATTATGTCTTTTGCCATCATAACCGACTCCACGTCGGACATCTCCCCCGCCCGCACCCAAGAGCTCGGCATTTACGTGATTCCGCTGCATGTGATTATCGAGGGCGAGGACCTGCTCGACCAGGTGCAGATTACCGCCGAGGAATACGTCGTACGCATGGCCGGCTCCGAGCAGCTGCCGCACACCTCGCAGCCGAGCGCCGGCGAGTTCAAGGCACTCTTTGACCGTGTGCTCGCCGACGGCCACGACAGCGCCATCTTTATCTCGCTGTGCAGCGAGTGGTCCGCCTGCTATGCCAACGCCAGCCTGACGGCCGAAACGCACGAGCTCGACGTTCGCTGCATCGACTCGCGCACCGGCTCGGGTGCCGAAGGCCTGCTGGTGGAGTACGCGCTGGCCATGCGCGAGGACGGCCGCAGCCTGGACGAGACCGAGGCGCAGATCCGCGCGACGCTGCCCGACGCCCACCTGCTGCTGATCCCCCGCACGCTCGAGAACCTCGTTAAGAACGGCCGTGCGCCCAAGCTCGCCGGCCAGCTGACGCAGATGCTCAACATTCGCCTGGCCGTTTCGCCGGAGTGGAAATCGGGCGAGATCAAGGCCATCAAGAAGGGCCGCGGCGCCAAGCGCATCGTCGCCAACACCATGGCAGATTGCCTCGCATTTTTGGCCGAGCATCCGGGCTCAAGCGTGCGTGTGCTCACGACCGGCGCCGCCGAGGAGCAGGAACTTGTCAACGAGGCGCTCGCAGGCCAGGACTACGTAGACGCCGGCACCGGCCCCATCGGCTGCACCATCGCCACCCATGTAGGCGTCGATGCCATCGCCATCAGCTACTGCCCCCGCTACCAGCCCATCCACTAGGGGCACCTTTACCACTTGCGGTGGAATAGGGACTGTTTTTGACTTATCAGCCGCAAATCAATCCCTATTCCACCGCAACTTAGAAGCAGTTCATTTGGGACGGGGCTAAAATGACTGGTATCAAACGTTTCAGACCAGTCTTTTTAGCCCCATTACAGTTTGAGTCGTCCGAAAGGGCGGCTCTTTTCCGTTGCACGGTTATACGATTGAGCCGTACCGGTGGTCGCTGGCCGACCGCCCCGGACGGCCGTCAGCCCCTGCCCCGTGGGGGGCCCGGGACGTGTGGCCGCCGGGGCGGGAGGGGCCGCGGGGAACGACTGATAGAGATGTGCCGGGCCCGGACCGGGCCACGGCCGGGTAATGTGGGTGTCGCTTCCGCGGCTAACGGCCGGCTCAAGGGAGAGGATACACCATGTCAGCAGCAGAGACGCCCGTGGCCTACCTGGGGATCGACGTCGGGAAGAGCTCGCACAGCGCGTGCGCGCTCGACGCGGGAGGGGGCGTCGCCTTCAGGGCCGAGCTGGCAAACAGGCCCGACGACATCGACCGGCTGCTCGAGCGGGCCGGCTCCGGCGCGCTGGTCGTCGTCGACCAGAAGCGAAACATCGGCGCGCTGGTCCTCGCGCGCGCCCATTGTTAGCGTCAATCTATTTTTCACCAGTTTCGCTAAACAGGCGCACCGTTCGCGC
>OAWM01000440.1_pt1 | contig 30794 bp, 25 predicted proteins | sample 1495501 | NCBI WGS metagenome assembly OAWM01 (sample SAMEA2580210, study PRJEB22360) | human gut metagenome | biome: human gut; feature: human-associated habitat; material: faeces | place: Denmark | collected 2008/2010 | reverse complement strand
ACTTTCCTTAGGTGAGTACGGACGTCAGCGAACTTCGAAGAAGTTCCATGACTAAATTAAGATACAAAGGGCGTCCGCGGATACAGTCAAAATAGGAAGTTTGACGCAGAATCTTTTGATTCTAGGAAAACTTATCTTTTTGACACAATCCGCAGCCCTTGTTCAATTTGTATTGAGCCCCTTTGCTCTTTAATTTCTAGGCTCAGGCTAAAACAGTTTCCCAAACTGTTTTACTCTCAATAATCCCGAGTGCCTGAAACTGTATTGTTTCAGGCACTTTTCTCACAGCGGAAAGTTTCAGTAGATGCTTGCATCAGTACAGAGAATTATGATATTTTTTGGTGTGACGAAGCTATTGTTTTACCATCCAATGATTTAAGAGGCTGGGACAGAAGTCTTAGCCTCTCAATTGTTTTTGGATTGTCGAGCAAGACGCAGTGGTTGAGTGGGCTCTACTACGCTGATTTCATCAGCTTTTACAGCCCTACTCAACTGTGCGGAGGTGGGACGACGAAATCGAATTCTAACGAATGACCGATTTCTGTCCCACTCTCTTTTTCTCTTCTTAAAAATTGTGATACAATGAAGAGAAAGTAGTTCAATGATAGCTTAATCTGATAGCGGATCATTGGAAAAACCAAATGCAAAGAAGAGGTAGGAATGTTAGAGAAGTGGGAGAAAGTGAAGCAAACCATCAAAAGAATAGGGAAAGAGCTATCGGCTGCCTTTGATTGGGTTTTTGATCGTCTCTTTTCAAGGATCCAGCTGACCAATGAACAGTTTGTCTATGTACTCTTGACCGTCGTTTTTATGGCTGCAAACGCCGTCCTTTGGGTACAAAAGTTCCAAGGCTTTCCGATCACTGCGACGAAACGACCGGAAGTTGTGTACAAGGCAACAACACCGGCTGATCAGATTCCTCATACAGCTCGGATCATGGCGAATGGAGACCAACTCTACCATGATCTGGTCTATATGAGTGCACAAAAAGAAGATGGAAGCTATGATTTTCATGAAAATTATGAGTATGTTAAACCTTGGCTACAAAAGGCGGATCTGGCCTTGGGCGATTTTGAAGGAACGATCGATCCCAACTATTATTTAGCAGGTTATCCCCTTTTTAATGCACCAAGTGAAGTTGTGCCAGCCATCAAGGATGCGGGCTATGATGTCATGGATTTGGGGCACAATCATATCTTGGATTCTGGCCTAGATGGGGTCTATTCAACAGCCAAGGCCTTTGAAGATGCAGGCATCACACCTGTCGGTGTCTACACCCATGAAAAGAGAGGGCAAGCCCCCTTGGTGATCAAGGAAGTCAATGGCATCAAGATTGCTATTCTAGCCTATTCTTACGGCTTTAATGGGATGGAAACGACCCTCACTCCAGAGGAGCAAGCAAATGTCTTGTCTGACCTGGATGAAGAACGGATGAAGGCGGAGATCCAAAAGGCTGAGCAAGAGGCTGATATCACCATTGTCATGCCCCAGATGGGAGTTGAGTACCAGTTGGAGCCGACAGAAGAGCAAAAAGAGCTCTACCATAAGATGGTTTCTTGGGGCGCTGATATCGTCTTTGGCGGACATCCCCATGTTGTAGAGCCTGCTGAAGTGGTCAATAAAGATGGCCAAAACAAGCTGATCATTTACTCGATGGGGAATTTTCTCTCCAATCAACGTCTGGAAACCATGGAGGACGTGGAGACTGCCAAATGGACAGAGCGAGGGGTATTGATGGATGTAACCATCGAAAAGGTTGGACGCAAGACACGAATTAAGACGGCTACTGCTCATCCAACCTGGGTTAGTCGAACTCCGAAGGGGACCTATTCTCCTGAAGGCTATGACTTGTACAAGTACCAGACCTATATTTTGGAAGATTTTATCAAAGGTGGCAAATACCGCGATAAGCTAGATGAAGAGACCAAGGAGAGAGTGGACACGGCATACCGAGAAATGAAGGAACATGTTCACTTGGACTGGCCTCAGAGTGGAAAGGAATAGAGTATGGAAGGAAATGTGAACTGGATCCCACTTGGGATTCTAGGCATGATCGTGGTGATTTGGGTAACCAACTTTCTGACGACTATCCGCCTCAGGCAAAAGCTGAAAAAAGCTTGGGACGGTGCGCCTTTCTTTCGTAAGAAAGACACGGAAGAAAGTTTGATAGACAGTCTGGCTTATCCAGCTAAGGGAAAGACAATCGATAGCCAAGTGGATGATCAGACTTGGCATGATTTGGCTTTGGACGCTGTCTTTGATCAGCTCAATTACACCCAATCGAGCCTTGGGGCAGAAGCTCTCTATCAAAAAATGCGCCTGCTGGAATTCCAGCCTCAGGATCAACTTCATGACTTAGAAGCCTTCTTTGAAGAGCATCCGGATTTGCGGCTCAAGGTCCAGGTCATTTTCAACCAACTGGGCAAGAAGAACCACAACATGGCGCGAAGCATCGTCGCAAATCCCGGCAAGCATTATGCAGGTTTGCCTCTCTACATAGCCTTGGCCTGTCTTCCCATTGTCTGTCTCTTTGCCATCCCCTTTGAGCCAGTTGGGGCGATCACCCTCTTGGTGATCAGTGTGGTCTTTAATATCGTCTTTTCGAGTTTGCGCAATTGGTCCAACAAAATCCGTCTGGACAATGTCAGCTATTTGGTCCGCATCTTTGCTTCGGGAGAACGTTTGAGTCATCTAGCCTTGCCACAACAAGAAGAACTCAAGCAGGCGGTTAAACCTTTTAAGAAAGCACGGAGCCTCGCCAGCATCTTACAGAGTCCAACGGGGACTTCGGAGATGGAAATTATTCTCCTCTACCTCAACGTCCTCTTTTTGCTTCCACAGATCGCTCAGGTTTATATTTACAATCAGGTGAAGGCGCATCAAAAAGAGGCCCAGAAACTTCTGGATCTGCTAGGGGAGATGGAAGTTGCTATCAGTCTCTTGCGCCATAAGCGGGATCTAGAAGTGGTCTGTCAGCCGGTCTTTACGGAGACAGGTGGGATTGAAGGTGAGACGCTCTATCATCCCTTACTGTCCAATCCGATTGCAAATGATGTGCATTTTCAAAAAAATATGGTCATCAGTGGGGACAATGCGTCTGGGAAATCGACCTATTTGAAGACCGTCGCCATTAATGCTATTCTGGCTCAAGGGCTGGGCTTTGCCTATGGCGAAACCTTGACCCTGCCTTACGGTCATGTCCTAACGGCTATGGATGTGAGCGATGATATTGAAGTTGGAGATAGCTACTTCATCACCGAAAGTAAAGCTATTTTGCGTATGATTCAGCATTTGAAAGAACCTGGCTTTCACTATTTCTTTATTGACGAGCTCTTTAAGGGGACCAATACCATCGAGCGGATCGGATCAGGCCTTGGAATTGTCCGCTGGTTGGCTGCCCAAAATTGTCTCTACATGATCTCCAGTCATGATATTGAGCTGGTCGCAGCCTCTGGTGAGGTCAATGATAATTACCATTTTGACAGTCGCTATGTGGATGGCAAGATCGTCTTTGACTACCAGATCAAGCCAGGATCAGCCGTAACCAAGAATGCGGTCAATACTCTAGAAAGCTTGCATTATCCAGAGGAGATTACGCAAACAGCCAAGGACTTGATTGACCAGTATGAAGAGACAGGCCACTGGTCTTTGAAAGAAATTGAAAAAGAATGAACATGTATGAAGGAGTTTGTAAATGATCGGTTTAGGGACCTTCTATAATGCCCTAGGAGTTGTATTTGGTGGGCTTTTAGGACTGCTCATCGGTCAACGTTTATCAGAAGATTTTCATGAGACACTTCTGAAAGTGACAGGAGTTGCTGTTTTTGTCTTGGGCATTGCAGGGACCTTGGAAAAGATGCTGGTGGTGCATGGAAGTCATGTGGAGAGTCACGGCAGTATGATGTTGATTCTGAGTCTAGTAATCGGGACCGTTATCGGGGAACTCTTGAAGATTGAGGAAGGTTTTGAGCGCCTGGGAACCTGGCTGAAGGAAAAGACGGGCAACCAAGGCGATTCCAGCTTTGTTGATGCCTTTATGACCACGGCCTTGACCATTTGTATCGGGGCTATGGCGGTAGTCGGAGCAGTCCAGGATGGCTTGACAGGCGACACCTCGACCTTGTTGGCCAAGGCTATTCTGGATATGGTCATTGTTCTGGTCTTGACTGTTTCGAAAGGAAAGGGTGCCATCTTTGCGGTGGTCCCACTCGTGATCTTTCAGGGTGCGATTACGCTGTTAGCCCATTTGATCGCACCGATCATGACTCCACAAGCCCTTTCGAATCTGTCACTAGTCGGCTCTAGCCTCATTCTCTGTGTAGGGATCAATCTCATCTGGGGTAAACGAATCAAGGTCGCCAATCTCCTGCCTGCAGTGCTGATTGCCATTATTTGGGCCTTTGCTGGTTAGAAAATAGAAGAGGCTGGGACAAAAGTCCTAGCCTCTCAATTGTCTTTGGATTGTCGAGCAAGACGCAGTGGTTGAGTGGGCTCTACTACGCTGATTTCATCAGCTTTTACAGCCCTACTCAACTGTGCGGAGGGTGGACGACAAAATCGAATTCTAACGAATGATCGATTTCTGTCCCATTCTCTTTTTCCTTGCCCTGGTGGTCTTGTTAGAAAAATGGAGGTGCTCCAAAAAGGAGGGAAATTTCGTTAAATGTGATAAAATGAAAGAAAGGATTGAAATTTGACATTTAGCTGAGCTAAAGGGGAAATGGGATATGATCAGACTAATTGCAACAGATATGGATGGAACCTTATTAGATGAGCGAGGAGAGGTGGACCTTCCGCGTCTGGAAAGGCTGTTGGACCACTTGGATCAAAAAGGGATTCGCTTTGTCATTGCGACGGGAAATGAAATCCATCGCATGCGCCAGCTTTTAGGCCCCTTGGTCAAGCGGGTGACCTTGGTCGTTGCCAACGGAGCTCGGATTTTTGAGAATGACCAGATGGTTTTAGGAAAATTCTGGGATCGAGAATTGGTGGAGGCGGTTCTTGCTTATTTTAAGGGCCGGGAAATTTCAGATCAGTTGGTCGTATCAGCTGTCAATGGGGGCTTTGCCAAGGAAGGAACGGTCTTTACAGAAGTCGAAAAATTCATGCAGCCGGAAGTGATTGAGGCCTTGTACAAGCGAATGAAGTTTGTTCCGGAATTGACAGCCGATTTGTTTAACCAGGTGCTTAAAATGAGCTTGGTGGTTGGCTTGGATCGTATTGATCATGTGAGTCAGGAAGTCCAGCAGGCTTTTGGAGATCAGCTCATGGCGGTTTCGAGCGGTTTTGGGAGCATGGATCTCTTACAAGCAGGCATTCACAAGGCCTGGGGACTGGCTCAATTAATGGAGAAATGGCAGCTTGATGCTAGTCAGGTCATGGCCTTTGGGGATAGCGGAAACGACATCGAAATGCTTGAAATGGCTGGTCACTCCTATGCTGTGGCCAATGCAGAAGAAGCTGTCAAGGCTGTTGCCAAACACCTAGCACCGAGCCATCAAGAAGGCGGTGTCTACCAGGTGATTGAAGAGTATCTGGGATTGACGCCCTGGGAACAAGTGAAAGGAAAGAACTAGATGCTTCCACAACTCACAAAAGAGCAAGAGAATATTTTAATGACTTACCGAAAGCTCAATCAAGCTCCTTTGAAGGAGCCAGGCTTGATTTTCCTAGGAGACTCTATTGTAGAGTATTTCCCTATCCATGAACTACTCCAAAGTCCGAAATACATGGTCAATCGTGGGGTGCGTGGCTATCGGACAGATCTCCTTCAAACGCATCTAGACGCCCATGTCTTTGGAACGGAGTTGGATCAGATCTTTCTCTTGATTGGGACCAATGATATCGGAAAAGAAATCCCTCAAAAGGAAACCTTAGACAATGTAGAAGCGGTCTTGCAAGCGATCATGCGGGATTTTCCATTGACGAAAATCAACCTGATCTCGGTTCTACCAGTCAGTCAAGAAGAGCGCTACAAGCAGAAAGTTTCTATCCGGTCCAATAAAAAAATTCAAGACCTCAATCAGGCCTATCAAGAATTGGCCCAAGCCTACCACCAGGTCAGCTATGTCGATGTATACTCGTCTTTATTGGATGAAGTGGGGCAGTTAGCAGAAGCCTATACGACAGATGGCCTCCACTTAAGTGTGGCCGGTTACCGCATCCTAGCTCAAGCTTTGCAGGAGATAGTATAGAGACAAAAATAGGGAGTGAAAAAAGCCCAACCAGACAAATCTTCAAAGGAAGATTTGTTTTTTTTTAAAACTTTTTGTTGACAAATGTAAATCTTAGGTGTAAAATAGCATCATAAGATTTACAAATGTAGATTTAGAAAGGAGAGGTCATGCAAATTTCCAATGCGGAATGGCGCATCATGAAGATTATCTGGATGGAAGGCAAGCAGACCAGCACGGATTTGATCGCCGTCTTGTCCGAGCGCTTTGACTGGTCGAAGTCGACCATCAAGACCCTCTTGACGCGCTTGGTGGAGAAAGGCTGTCTGACCAGAGAAAAATCTGGCAAAGCCTTTGTCTACTCGGCTTTGTTGAAGCAGGACCAGAGTTTAGACTTGGTGGTTGAGGAGGTGAAAGACAAGGTTTGCTCAAAAAGAATTGTCCAGGTGCTTGAAAACTTGATTCAGGCGAGTGACTTTACGCTTGCAGATCTTAATCAGCTGCAGCAGGTCCTGGAAGAAAAGAAAGCAGAGGCTGTCGAAACAGTCCCTTGCAATTGTATGTAATAGAAAGAAGGAATTTCAATGTTTGGATTGTTAATTAGTATTGTTTGTTTACTTGGGGTTGCTTTTATTGCTTGGTGGTTCTTTGCAGAGCATGAAAAGGTAAGCGGCCAAGCTCGTCAGAAATCAGGTTATCAAGAAATTGAAGTCGAAGTCATGGGGGGCTATTCGCCTGAAACCATTGTCCTGAAAAAGAATGTTCCTGCCCGGATCATCTTTCATCGCAAGGATCCATCTTCATGTCTGGCTCAAGTGATCTTTCCAGATTTTGGCGTTCATGAAGATTTGCCTTTAGGTGAAAAACATGTCATTGAAATTACGCCAGAAAAAGCGGGCGAATATGGGTTTTCATGTGGAATGAACATGATGCATGGTCAAATGATTGTGGAATAAAGGAGTAGGTATGGTAGAAAAACAAAAAGCAGTTGTGGAAAACGGAGTGCAAAAGATCCGTATTACAGCAGAAAAGGGCTATAGTCCCAAAGAATTTCAACTTCAAAAAGGGATCCCTGCTGAAATCACCTTCCATCGGATCAATCCATCCGGCTGTTACAAGGAGATTTTATTTGAAGATCAAGGGATTTTAGAGCCTTTGGAAGTCGGTGTGGATAAGGTGATATCCTTTACCCCGACAGAAACAGGGGACTTTGAGTTTTCATGTGGAATGAAGATGCAAAAGGGTTCCTACACGGTTGTGGAAAAACGCCGTCGTGTCTTAAGTTTACGGGATCGCTTTTGGATTACTAGTATCTTTACCCTTCCTTTATTGATCTTGATGATCGGGATGTGGGCAGGACTTGTATCCCATCCAGTCAATCGCTGGGGAAACTTTATAGCGACAACGCCGATCATGTTGGTAGCAGGAGTACCTTTTATCAAGAGTGCCTGGGCCTCATTTAAGAAGCACCATTCCAATATGGATACCTTGGTAGCTCTTGGAACCCTGGTAGCCTATGTCTATAGTGTATTTGCCCTTTTTACTGGTCAGCCAGTATACTTTGAGGCTGCGGGTTTTATCATCTTCTTTATCCTCTTAGGTCAAATCTTTGAAGAACGGATGCGTAACAATGCCTCCGAGGCTGTGGAAAAGTTGTTGGATTTGCAGGCAAAAACGGCTCAAGTTCTCCGTGATGGGAACTATGTCGAGGTGGCGGCAGAAGATATCCAAATTGATGACTTGATTCGGGTCCGTCCTGGGGAAAAGATTGCGGTTGATGGGACGATTGTAGAAGGAAGTACGACCATTGATGAGTCGATGGTGACAGGTGAAAGCTTGCCTGTGGAAAAATCAGTTGGTGATGCAGTTATCGGCTCCACTATCAACAGCAATGGGACCATTCTCTTTAAGGCTGAAAAAGTCGGTAGTGAGACCCTCTTATCTCAAATTGTGGACTTTGTCAAAATGGCCCAATCCAGTCGTGCTCCTATTCAAGATTTGACGGATAAGATTTCAGGTATCTTTGTTCCAGTGGTGACGATTTTGGCCATTGCGACTTTCTGGGTTTGGTCCGTGCTTCTGGGCGCGTCGCTTCAAGAGGCCATGCTCTATGCAGTCTCTGTCCTCATTATTGCCTGTCCTTGTGCCCTTGGTTTAGCAACCCCAACAGCCCTGATGGTCGGAACCGGCCGTAGTGCCAAGATGGGGGTTCTGATTAAAAATGGAACAGTTCTTCAAGAAGTGCAAAAGATTCAAACCGTTGTGTTTGATAAGACAGGGACTATTACCATTGGCCAACCACTTGTAACCGATGTTGTAGGAGATGAAGCGCGTGTCTTGACACTGGCTGCTAGTCTTGAAACTTTTTCAGAACATCCACTAGCCCAAGCGGTGTTATCTCAAGCAGAAGAAAAAGGTTTGGTGTTATCCCCTGTGGAAAACTTCCAAGCGATTGAAGGAAAAGGGGTCCAAGGTCAGATCGACCAGCAGTTGGTGACCTTGGGAAATGGCAAACTTCATGACGGGACAGCGATGGATCCGGAGCTTGAAAAACGGATGGTAGAGTTGCAAGAGCAGGCCAAAACAGTGATCAGTTTGTCTGTGGATGGGCAAGTGATTGGCTTGATTGCCATTCAAGATGCTCCGAAGGCCAGCTCAAAAGAAGCGATCAAAAAGCTCAAAGAACGGGGCTTGAAAACGGTCATGTTAACGGGGGATAATGAACGGGTGGCCCAAGCTATTGCTAAGCAAGTGGGAATTGACACCGTCATTGCTGATGTCCTTCCTCAAGAAAAAGCTAGCGCCATCCAAAAACTGCAAGAAGCTAGCAAGGTCGCCTTTGTTGGAGATGGGATCAATGATGCTCCAGCTCTCTCGATCGCGGATGTGGGGATCGCTATGGGATCTGGAACGGATATTGCGATCGAGTCCGGTGGCATCGTGCTCACGCAAAATGATTTGCTTGGCGTTGTGCGCGCCTTTGACATGAGTCAAAAGACCTTCCGCAGGATCTTACTCAATCTCTTCTGGGCCTCTATCTACAATATTCTTGGGCTTCCAATTGCTGCCGGAGTCTTTGTAGGACTGGGATTGACCCTCAATCCAGAACTAGCAGGTCTTGCCATGGCCCTTAGTTCTTTGTCTGTTTTGACTAGCTCTCTGCTTCTCAATGTTGCGAAAATTGATTAGACTCAACAAAAAAAGTGGTACAGAATTCATTTAAGATTCTGTACCACTTTTTTTGTCTTTTCTTACAGCCACAAGAGAAAATGGGAGCATATATTTTATAACAAAATATCCTATTATAAGATAGTTTGTGAAAATTTATCAAATTCGGCATCTGTTATGTAATAGGGATTGAGCATCTCTGAGCAGATCCTTATACATGTGAATCTCTTTGTGATAAATTAGTACTGTAATCGTTTTGTAAATCGTTTTCATGAGAATAGTCAGAATAAATTCATTTTCAAGACGAGCTTTGATCGCAAAGATGAAGTAGAAGCGCTGTGCTTCATTTTTCAGGATCAAATTAGAAATAAAGGAGAGTTAGAATGACTCAAGGGAAAATTACTGCATCTGCAGCAATGCTCAACGTATTGAAAACATGGGGCGTAGACACGATCTACGGAATCCCATCAGGAACACTTAGCTCATTGATGGATGCTTTGGCTGAAGACAAAGATATCCGTTTCTTGCAAGTTCGCCACGAAGAAACTGGTGCACTTGCAGCGGTTATGCAAGCTAAATTTGGTGGCTCTATCGGGGTTGCAGTTGGTTCAGGTGGACCTGGTGCGACTCACTTGATCAATGGTGTTTATGACGCAGCGATGGATAACACTCCATTTCTTGCCATTCTTGGATCACGTCCAGTGAATGAATTGAACTTGGATGCCTTCCAAGAATTGAACCAAAACCCAATGTACAACGGTATCGCTGTATACAACAAACGTGTAGCTTACGCAGAACAATTGCCAAAAGTCATTGACGAAGCTTGCCGTGCTGCCGTTTCTAAAAAAGGTCCAGCGGTTGTTGAAATTCCAGTAAACTTTGGTTTCCAAGAAATCGACGAAAACTCATACTACGGATCAGGTTCATATGAACGTTCATTTATCGCTCCTGCTTTGAATGAAACTGAAATTGACAAAGCGGTTGAAATCTTGAACAATGCTGAACGTCCAGTGATCTACGCTGGTTACGGTGGTGTGAAAGCTGGTGAAGTGATTACTGAATTGTCACGTAAAATCAAAGCACCAATCATCACAACTGGTAAAAACTTCGAAGCTTTCGAATGGAACTACGAAGGTTTGACAGGTTCTGCTTACCGTGTTGGTTGGAAGCCAGCCAACGAAGTGGTCTTTGAAGCAGACACAGTTCTTTTCCTTGGTTCAAACTTCCCATTTGCTGAAGTTTACGAAGCCTTCAAAAACACTGAAAAATTTATCCAAGTGGATATCGACCCTTACAAACTTGGTAAACGTCATGCCCTAGACGCTTCAATCCTTGGTGATGCAGGTCAAGCAGCCAAAGCAATCCTTGACAAAGTGAATCCAGTTGAATCTACTCCATGGTGGCGTGCTAACGTGAAGAACAACCAAAACTGGCGTGATTACATGAACAAACTCGAAGGTAAAACTGAGGGTGAATTGCAATTGTATCAAGTTTACAACGCTATCAACAAATACGCTGATCAAGACGCTATCTACTCAATCGACGTCGGTGACACTACTCAAACATCTACTCGTCACCTTCACATGACACCTAAGAACATGTGGCGGACATCTCCACTCTTTGCGACAATGGGGATTGCCCTTCCTGGTGGTATCGCTGCTAAGAAAGACAATCCAGATCGCCAAGTATGGAACATCATGGGTGACGGTGCATTCAACATGTGCTACCCAGACGTGATCACAAACGTTCAATACGACCTTCCAGTTATCAACGTTGTCTTCTCAAATGGTAAATATGCCTTCATCAAGGACAAATACGAAGACACAAACAAACACTTGTTTGGTTGTGACTTCACAAATGCTGACTATGCAAAAATCGCTGAAGCTCAAGGAGCTGTTGGATTTACAGTTGACCGTATCGAAGATATCGATGCAGTCGTTGCAGAAGCTGTGAAACTCAACAAAGAAGGTAAGACAGTTGTGATCGATGCTCGCATCACACAACACCGTCCACTTCCAGTAGAAGTACTTGAGTTGGACCCAAAACAACACTCAGAAGAAGCCATCAAAGCCTTCAAGGAAAAATACGAAGCAGAAGAACTCGTACCATTCCGCCTCTTCTTGGAAGAAGAAGGATTGCAATCACGCGCAATCAAATAATTCCTCTCGTCGAAAATCAAAGATAAATTTGTAGACTTCTTTATTAGGTTGCTGCCGACGATTCCATCATTGAAACTGTAATTTTCAATGATGGAATCTAGTGCGGAGCCTAGAAAAAGTCCCAAAGGATTTTTCGTAGTTTGATGAGCAAGGATTTGCCATCAAACTTGGTTCCGCCTTGTTTATTCTTTGATTTTCTTAGAGAGAAACATAAAAGACCGGAGTTATCCGGTTTTTTTCTGGAGGATAGTAAATGAATTTAAATCAATTGGATATCATCGTTTCAAATGTTCCCCAAGTTTGTGCTGAACTGGAGCATATCTTGGATAAGAAGGCAGACTATGTTGATGATGGTTTTGCTCAGTTCACGATTGGCAGTCACTGTCTTATGTTCTCACAAAGCCATTTGATACCTCTGGAAAATTTTCAGTCAGGAATCATCCTACACATTGAAGTTGAAGATTTGGAACAGAATCAAAAGCGTTTGAAAGAATTAGGGATTGAGATTTTACATGGGCCAGTTGTAACTGATTGGGGAACCGAATCCCTATTAGTTGAAGGCCCTGCTGGTCTAGTCATTGATTTTTATCGTATGAAATAGGACGCTAGTCATTTGAAGTTAACCATAATGATTCTTAAAACAGAATATGAGAATATGAACTATTAAAAGATCGGAGCAATCCGGTCTTTTTGTGTTGCGCATGTATAGGAGTTTTCTTAGAATAGTATCAGTTTTTCCTAGGATCTTGTAAGACTTTCGGGTTAAAGAGGGATATAATAGACCTATCAAATCAAGTGAGGTAGAGAAATGACCGACAAACTTCAATTTCCAGATGGTTTCCTTTGGGGTGGAGCGACGGCTGCCAACCAATGTGAGGGAGCTTATAATGAAGATGGCCGTGGCTTGGCCAATGTGGATGTGGTTCCGATTGGTCCAGATCGTTTCCCGATTATTACAGGGAAGAAAAAGATGTTCGACTTTGAAGAGGGCTATTTTTACCCGGCTAAAGATGGCATTGATATGTACCATCGCTACAAGGAAGACATTGCCCTTTTTGGAGAAATGGGCTTTAAAACCTATCGCTTGTCCATTGCCTGGTCTCGGATCTTCCCACAAGGGGATGAACTGGAGCCAAACGAAGCAGGTCTCCAGTTCTATGAAGACCTCTTTAAGGAATGTCACAAGTATGGAATTGAGCCTTTGGTGACCATTACCCACTTTGACTGTCCCATGCATTTGATCACCGAGTATGGAGGTTGGCGAAGTCGTAAGATGTTAGAATACTACGAACGTCTCTGCCGAACCCTCTTCACTCGCTACAAGGGCTTGGTCAACTACTGGTTAACCTTTAATGAAATCAATATGATCCTTCATGCACCTTTTATGGGAGCGGGTCTCTGCTTTGAAGAAGGGGAGAATGAGGAACAAGTCAAATATCAGGCGGCTCACCATGAGTTGGTTGCTTCAGCCATTGCCACCAAGCTGGCCCATGAAATTGACCCGAACAACAAGGTTGGCTGTATGCTGGCAGCAGGGCCAAACTATCCCCATACCTGTGCTCCGCGAGATGTCTGGGCTGGTCTAGAAGAAGACCGTAAGAACTATTTCTTCATCGATGTGCAGGCGCGTGGGGAATACCCTAACTATGCTAAGAAAGAGTGGGAGCGTCAGGGAATCACGGTTGAGATGACCGAGCAGGACCTGCAGTTGTTGAAAGAACATACGGTGGACTTTATTTCCTTCTCCTACTATGCTAGTCGGGTCGCTTCCGGGGATCCAGCTGAAAGGGAGAAAACAGCGGGCAATATCTTTGCCTCTCTGAAGAACCCCTACCTAGAAAGCTCGGAATGGGGTTGGCAGATTGACCCTCTTGGTCTCCGCATTACCCTCAATACCATCTGGGATCGTTATCAAAAGCCCATGTTTATCGTGGAAAATGGTCTTGGTGCAGTGGATACTCCAGATGAAAATGGCTATGTATCTGATGATTACCGGATTGACTACCTGGCTGCCCATGTCAAGGCCATGCGAGATGCCATTAACGAAGATGGTGTTGTCCTCTGGGGCTATACGACTTGGGGCTGTATTGACCTGGTCTCTGCCGGGACTGGAGAAATGAAGAAGCGCTACGGCTTCATCTATGTCGATCGGGACAATGAAGGGAAAGGAACCCTAGCCCGTTCGCGCAAGAAATCCTTCTATTGGTACAAAGAAGTCATTGCGACCAATGGAGCTTCTGTTGAATAAAAGTTTTCGGTACTTGCTGGCCGACTCTCTCCTATAAACTAAAAAGCTTAGAATCCCAACCACAAACTGGGGTTCTAAGCTTTTTGTATGTCGTTTAGCCGAGTCCTTACTGATTTACTTGTCGTAGTCTAAGACATTGTTTTCGATGACAAACTTAGATTCAGCGGAAATGTTGGCTTCTCCTAGTTGCAACTGCGAACTTCCGTCTGGTTTCATGATGTGCCACTGACCGTCCTTGTGGGCAAAGATAGCCTGAAATGTGACGTTATCACTCTTGTCTCGAATAGGTAGAACAAATGCTTGATCAGTATTCTCTAAGAGAATCTCTTCTTTTTTTTCAAAGTTATAGATATAAAATTGCCCAGTTCTTTGTCCCAAACCATGAAGTTCATCGACTTTTTGCCAATTCTCAAACTTATTCCGAACAAGGGATTCATTATAAATCTTGTTGAAGGTTTCGTTGCGTTTCTTCGTTTCTTCCTCGTCTAGTGTTTTCTGAAACTCTGCAACCTTTTTAGTCGTTTGGATGGTTTGTCTGTTTTGCTCCCTGATTTGCTGGCGGTGGATGACTCGCATCATTCTTGCAGCAACACCCAGAATGACGAGGATGGATACAAGGCTGATTTTAGTTTTAGCATTATTTTTCATAAACTGGTCTCCCTATTGTGTCATTGGTCCTATTATACCTTTTGAAAGAAAGGATCGTCAAGCTCATCTTGTGATGACCTAACATGCAGATCTACCTGGGGGCTATAGGATTTTATCAGATTTTCATTGACGAGGGTCCCTTTATTTGATAGGCTAGAGGAATAGAAATGATTTGGAGTTTAAAGGAAAAAGGAGTGAGGCAAGTGGCACGGATTTTATTAATCGAGGATAATAATGATATCCAAGAAATTTTGTATAGTCTCTTAAGTGAAGACCATGAGGTCCTTCAGGCTTTTTCAGGTACAGAAGGACTGCGGCTCTTCCAGCAAGAAGCCATTGATTTGGTTCTTCTCGATATCATGCTTCCTGGGAAAAATGGCGATCAGGTCCTGGAGGAGATTCGTTTGCAGAGTCAAGTGCCGGTCATCATGATGACCGCTCTTGGAGACAAACACCTCATTAGCCAGTATCTCCTTGCAGGTGCCAATGATTATATTGTCAAGCCCTTTAATCTGGACGAAGTGGCAGCTCGGGTGACGGTGCAGTTGCGAAATCACGTCTCTCCAGCACAGGAACCTCAAGCGTCGAAAAAGCTCTCCTTTAAAAATCTGGTCCTGAATCCAGAAAGCTTTGAACTGGAGTCTGGAGCAAAAACGCTTCGCTTGGGCAAAAAAGAATTTCAAATTTTTGAGACCTTACTGGCGCATCCAAAGAAGATTTTTACCAAAGAAGAGTTGTATGAAGCGGTCTGGGAAGAAGTCTATCTGCCTGGAGACAATACGCTCAATGCCCAGTTGAGCAACCTCCGAAAGAAAATTGCTCAGCTCGATCCTAATGAGGACTATATTGAAACCGTCTGGGGCTTGGGAGTTCGCTTGAAAGGAGACCAGTAATGTGGGGATTGGTTCTAGTTCTAGCCGTCCTTGTCCTTCTCTTGGGACTGGGCTATGTTCGCTTGCTTTCTTCCTTAGAGGATTTGCAGGAGCAAATCCAACAGAAGCTCCAAAATGGGAGTGGGGTACGGTTAACATCTCGTGTTTCAAAAAAAGAATTGGTCGCCTTGACCAAGCAGGTCAGTGATCTCTTTGACCAAATCGAGCGGACCAATCGGATTGCCTTTCAAGAGAAGAAAACCTTGGATATGGCCATCAGTAATATTGCTCACGATATTCGGACGCCTTTGACCATTGCGTCGGGCTATACCCAACAAATCATCAAAGGAGGGACGCAAGAAGAGGAAAAGCTGAAGAAAATTGCTTCCAATCTTCAAGTCGTCTCAAAACGCTTGGAGTCTCTCTTGGAATATAGACGCTTGATGGAGGGAGCCATCCAGCCTCGGCTTTCAGACGTCAATCTTAGTCAAGTCTTGACCCAGCAGTTGTTCCAGTATTACGATAGCTTGTCTGAGGCGGGGATTGCCTTAGAAGTGGAGATAGTGGAGCACCTTCATTATGCTACTGATCCAGAGCTTTGGGAGCGCCTCTTGCAAAATATGCTCAGCAATGTTCTCAAGCATGGAAAGGATCAGGCGCGGTTGATCCTGACTTCTGATGAGGAGAAGATTCGGGTCGAGCTGCGCAATATTGTGCAACAACCGATTCAGCATTTAGACCAACTGGCTAGTCGATTCTACTCAGAAAATCTATCGGATACAGAAGAGTCTTCTGGTTTGGGTCTCTATATTATTCAAAATTTTGTAGAGATCTTAGGGGGCGACTTGCAACTGGCAACGGAGGCAGACTGGTTTATCTTAACCATTACACTAAGAAAAAAGGCTTGACCAATCGTCAAGCCTTATTGTTATAAATCTTTGTGTTTGAAAGTAGCCAGTCCTAGGAAGCCGAAAACAAGGATGAATCCAAGGGCGATCGAGAGGGTGTTGGTTGTAGCTGTCGTACTTTGGACCATGGAATATTGGAATTCTAAGTTTAGATAGTGGAGAAGATCAATATCTTTAAAGAAGAGTGCAGGAAGACTTAAGAAGATATTTCCAACAAAGTAGCCAACGAAAGCCAAGGTGATGGATTGGCTGGCGTAAAGGAGGAAGGAAATGATGCTGACCCAAGCCAAGGTGGAGAGGAATTGAATCAGAAGGGTCAATCCGAAATGAGCGAAGAAGTGCTCTGGCATGGTACCAAGTCCATTGTAGAGGGTCGCGATCAAGAAGACGAGACCATAAGAAACGAGGAATTGGAATAGAGCAATGGTCAGAACGACTGCACTTTTGGCAAAGTAGTAGCTGGTGCGCGAAACGCCGTAGGCCAGACTGTTCTTGTATAAGTTTTGTGTTAAGTCTGTTCCCAGGACCAAGGTGATGACAATAATGGTAAAGAGAATGGTCATACTGAGGCTGGCGGAGTAGTTGATCAAGGCTTTAAAACCCGTCCAAACTTCTGTCGTTAGGGGGATTTTTGATTCCGTATTGACACCGGCGTGTCCAGCAACTCCAAAGATGACTCCAGACAGGATATTGAAAACGAGAATGGCTTCTGTAATCCAAAATCCTTTGGAGCGAAAAAGTCTATAAAAATCTGCTTGAATGGTATGCAACATGATAAATCTCCTAAATGAAATGTGTGGGATAAGTAATACAAGACGGTGGGTTGACTAGTCTACCAAGTCTGTAAAGAATTTTTCCAGATCTTGGCGGGCATAGTAGATTTCGTCCACGTCAATATCGGCTTGAACGAGGGCTTTGACAATGACTTTAATATCGTGAGTCTGTCCGAAAATATGGATTTCTCCATCCTTATCGATGACTTTGATACGGTGATGGAGTTGATCTTGAATCAGTTGACTCGCAAGGGCTAGCTGGCTGGTCTTGAGGATGATGTAGTCTTCTCCTTGTTCTTCGAATTCAGCCTTGCTAATTTCTTTGATTAGGCGTCCTTGGTCGACAATGCCAAAACGATTAGCAACCAGATAGAGTTCAGAGAGGATGTGACTGGAAATGAGGATGGTCATACCGAGTTCATCATTGAGGCGCTTGATCATCTGACGGAACTCCTTGATTCCGACCGGATCAAGACCATTGATGGGTTCATCTAGAATGAGGAAGTCGGGCTTGGCAATGAGCGCGATGGCAATTCCCAACCGTTGTTTCATCCCCAGTGAAAAATCACGGAATTTCTTCTTACCAGTATTATTCAGGCCCACATAGTTCAAGGTTTCTTTGATGACCTGGTCAGGATTTGGAATATGGCGTGCCTTGCAATAGTAGACTAAGTTTTGGTAGGCGGTCATATGTTTGTGAGCCACGGGACTCTCAATCACGGATCCGACACGTTTCAGGGCTTGCGTCCACTGGGAGCGATTTGTAGAAGAAAAGAGGGAGACGCTTCCGTCCGTTTCTTGAATCAGCTGGGGGATGACCTTGATGAGGGTGGTTTTCCCAGCTCCGTTCTTACCGATCAGGCCGTAGACGTCGCCTTTGCGAATGCTCAGATTCACATCATTTAAGGCGTATTGTTGACCAAATTTTTTACTCAAATGGGAAATTTCTAATACTTTTTCCATATTTTTCTCCTTCGTCCAAATGACTAGTTGTTTTCTTTACACTCTTAGTATACAGCTTGCTTTTCAAATAACTATCAAGTAATTCTAAAATATTTCTAAAAAATCGCGGAATAGAATTCTTAAAAATTAAAAAAATTGAATAGGTAATTCTGCAAAGAAATAAAAAGAATTTCTAATGTTGATATTCAATACAAAATATACTAAAACTTTCCGCTGTGAGAAAAGTGCTAGAAACATGATTGTTTCTAGCACTCGGAATTATTGAGACCTTAGGCTCAATAATTAGTCATGGAACTTCTTTGAAGTTCGCTGACGTCCGTACTCACCTAAGGAAAGTTTTATAAATGACTTTATCTATATTAAGAGCAACTGTTTTTTAAGTTAGCCTCTTTATTTTAAAATTCACCAACAAACTCCTTGATGGCTTGTGCCAGTTCATAGGGCTTTTCGGTATTGAGTAGATGGCCTCCGTCTGCGATTTCTTGATAGCGACCTTTAGGCAAGAGTTTTGCCAACTTCTTAGAAGGGGTCCGATTGGCCCAGTCTCTACTTCCGCAAACAACTAGGGTAGGAAGAGGACAAGACTTAGCAACAGCAGTTAGATTCAGTCCCTTTAGTTCCGTTAGGATTTGGAGCATCTGGCGCTTATCGGCATCCTGTTTTTCAAAGAAATGCTTGGGAAGGAGACGAAAAAGGAGGATTTGTAGCCGATAGAGGGGGTTGGTGTTGAGTTTGTATTGTGTCCCTGCAAGGACCAAACCCTTGAGCTGCAGAAAGTCTTGTCTAGAAAGATCAAGGGCGAGAACGCCACCGAGAGAGAGACCGACCAAAATAAAAGGTTCGCTCTCCTGCTGGAGGCGCTCCATTAGCCTTTCTTTGACCTCCTGGTAGCTTTCAGTTGGATGAGAGAATATATCAAAGGTTTTAGAGTGCATAGGCGATAGAGCGAATTGAACGCCTTGCCAAGAGAGGACATCCTGCCCTAGTCCATGTAAAAAAATCAGTTTCATTATGAGTCCTTTCTTTGAAAATTGGGGGAGCACCCCTTTTAGAGCCACTCCGTTTTTGATGGAATTTGTATGGAGGTTTTGTAAGTTTGTGTTTGAGTAACCAAGCCATTTTTTGTACTTGTATCGAGTATACCAAAAATAAGGACGGAAAGGTAGTCTGAAGGAGGAAGTTGTCCAATCTATTTCCTTTAACAGGTGCCCTTCTTCGTCACCTATCTTATTTTTATTTTACCATCTTATCGTTGTTTTATTTTCTTGCCCTTCAATAACAAGGAGGGGAAAATTAGGCCGAATAGCAACTTGTAATATAGACATTTATGGAGAAAATGTCTATATTACAAACATGTTACAATTGTATTTCAAAAAAATTATTTTAAAGAAAAAACCTATGATAAAATAGATAAGAAAGCTGAATGAAGTAGGCGGACAACAACAAAAGGAGATAAACAATGAAGAAGATCAGTTTATTATGGAAAAACTTGTTGAAAAAAGGTTTTGCCATTTTAACGATTCTCATGATGCTAGGCCAGATTGGTCAAGGGGCTGTAACTGCCTTTGCCAACCAGCTAGCAGTTGGAGGTAATGGAGCCTTGGATGTTACCCTCTTGTACGGGGACAAACAAGACCATCCAGGTGGCATGTCCTATTTTACAGGGGATACCATGTCTGGCTATATCCAGATTACCCCAAAAAATTTGACAACCGACATTAACGATGTCACTATTAACTTGAAGGTGCCAGGTAAGTACCTAAGAGAAGTCAGTATTCCAGACTTTAATAGTGCCTCAGAGCATGATCAACCAACGGTCACAAAAGTTGGTGATGACTATCTAGTCACCCTTCGCTTTAAAAATTACCAAAAATCAGAAGTGTTGACCTTGCCCTTTATCGGGAAGTTTACAATTGGGTATCCACCGACGAATTACTCGCTAGATATCACAGGAACCTTGAACATCAATGGGCAAGAAACAGCGCTCAATGATATCATTTGGAAGCCTAAGTACAACGACTATCGTTTCACCAAGTACATCAACCAAAACTTGAACGAAGCCATGTCTAAGGACTATGCGGAAGCAATGCCAGGTATTGTCAAAGGTGCGGATGGAAAGAACTATATTGAGACACCATCTTCTGTTCCATTTGCCTTCCAATTGGACGGAATGCGTGGTCAATACGGTGGTCAATACCGTCAGTTAGAATCAGCGACGATCACTGATAAGTTGCCAACCTATACAGATAAGAGCGGGAAGACTCGTACAGCTGTTCTTGATACAAGCAAGTCTGAAGGCTGGGTAGACAATGGAGATGGTACCGTTACGAAGACTTTCAAGGCGGATGCAAATGACAATCCAGCAGCTTATCACCAAGAATTTATGACCAAAATCAAGGATACAAGTTACCTCTACTTGAAATTCCCTGATTTGGTCTTAGAAAAAGACCAAACCCTCAAGGACGTTCTTAGCAAGGATTTGACCAATACTGGTAGCATCGTAGGAATTCCTGCCAACCGTGGAGCGGGAGAACCCGATATTACAGCGGAAGATTCCCTTATTTTCCGTTTGACTTCACGTGACCTTGAAGGTGCTGGAAGCTTTGCTAAACGGGCGGATGGGGATGTTTATGACGCAACAGAATACAAGGCTGCTAATTATAAATGGATCTTAAGTTATGACAACAATACCCCTTCACCGCAGAAGAATTTCGTTTTTTACGATGAGACTGTGGACCCTCGCTTGAAGTTTACCAAGATCGATTATACTCGTCTGATGGAAGGGAGTTATGGTATAGGAAAGCAAATCCATACCATTGTCAAACGAATCATCCTGACCATGGAAGATGGTAGCACCAAAGAAATCAAGTCAGAAGCAGATAAAGATGGAAGTGGTCTAATTGATTTGACCAAGTATGGAACGGTTGTAGGCTGGCGGATGGAGATGAAGGATGATTTTGTTCTTCCATCTGGTCAAGGAATTCGCCTCAATAGCTATACAAGCTTCAAGGATCCAGAAAAGACGCGTTACGATGAAGCTGATGCGACCAAAAATGTCTACAAGAATACAGGCCGTGTGACTTATAAAACACAGTCAAATGTTGCCAAAGATCAATCGGCGGATTGGACTTTCAACCTGATCCCTATGAAGGAAAGCTTTGAAATTTCAAAAACGACCGATTATAACGATGTCCAATACACAGATGGGAAGACAATTCGTTTCAGTTTAATGGCAACAAGAGTTATCCTTGATCCTGATAAGAATTATGGCGATCTTCGGGTGATCGATCTATATGATCCCAATACTTTGGATGTCGATTTTAAAGATCTTGATAGATATCTTGCCTCTGGCGATAGAGGTATGAACTCCTTCAAGAGCTATGATGTCATTGAAAACTATCACAACTCTGGTCGCACGGCTATTGTGATGCATTTGGATCAGAAAAAGTTTATTAAAGCTTCTCTTGAAAATAATAGCCAAGTTCGTCTACCATTTATCTATGCAAAATTAAAAGGGAAAGACGACGGTGGGACCTTTACCAACAAGCTTTATGTAGCAGGAAACGGGATCCACGATCTTGAAAATGCTAACCCTGATCGAGTTACCGAAGATGTCTATGACTTAAACGGGAATGGATCAACAACCGATAAGATTCCTTATGCTCAATCAAATTATACGATTGTCGCAGCAGAAGGGATCTATGCTCGCAAATACATCGCAAAAAATGATGACCTATCCGATGCATCTACTGTTACTCGTACCTTCAAACCTGGTGAAACCTTTAACTACAAGATCACCATTAAAAACAATACAGACAAGCCAGTCGAAGACGGAGTTGTTTACGATGCCCTACCAAAAGTACATGATGTCAATACTCTAGATGGTTCAAATCGTTTGACTGAATATACGGTTAGCCTCCGTGGGCCTGTATCTGCTCCTGAAGGCTGGACAGTCTACTATACGACTGACCCTAGCGTCACAAGTGACACTATGGAGCAGGCTGCGGATAGAGATATCTGGACGACAGCTGTAGCAGACTACAGTCAAGTGACTGGTATTAAGTTTGTGGCTGATAAAGGCACGACGATCCCAGCACGTAGCGAAGCAAACTTTGGTGTCCCAGTCGTCAACCCAACGGAGTTGACCAAAGATGTCAAAGACTTGATGCAAAAACGTACTAAAGATAACGAAGACAACGGTGGACGTTCAGGTGTAGTCCAAGCCCATAACCAATTTGGATACAAGGCCAAAGGCCACCAAGGAAACCGTGAGTCAAATACCGTAACAGCACAAATCTTCTCAGCAGCTTTCCAAGTCAAGAAAGTCGATAAGGACGATCCGAAGAAAGCCCTTGAAGGTGCTACATTTACCTTGACAGATGCGAATGGTGCAGTTGTTGCGACGGCTACTTCTGATAAAAATGGGGAACTTTCATTTAGTACCTTGACAGAAGGAAATTATACCTTAAAAGAAACACAAGCACCTGCAAATTACAAGTTGGATACAACAGAACATGCAGTGGTTGTGAGCTATGATGCAGACAAGCAAATCTACCACGTTACAGTGGATGGAAAAGCTGTCGGCTCAAAAGCTCTTCCCCTAGAAATCGCGAATGAAGCAGATATCAAGTATATCGATCTTGAAGCTTCAAAAGTTTGGGATGACCAAGACAACCAAGAAGGGCTTCGCCCAGAAAGTGTCGAATTCCAACTCTACAAAAATGGAAAAGCTCAAGGAAAACCAGTCGCTGTTTCCGCTGCAACAGAATGGAAAGCCCACTTTACGAACCTTCCAGACAAAGACAGCAATGGCAAGCTCAATACCTATACGGTTAAAGAAGTGAAAGTACCAACTCATTATGCGGTTGATACAGAAGAAGCCAGCTTCACTGATGGAAAAGCAACCATCACCAATAAACGCACTCCTGAGACAACGACAGTTACCGTCAAGAAAGTCTGGGATGATGCCGATAACCAAGACGGTCTTCGACCTACAACTATCAAGGTTCACCTCTTAGCCAATGGAAAAGAAGTGCAAGCAATCGATCTTGCTGGTCAAGGAAATGAATGGACGCATATCTTCACAGACCTACCAGTCTACAAAGATGGTCAAAAAGTTGTCTACACAGTGACTGAGGACAAAGTGGACAATTACACCACTAAGATTGATGGAACAACGATCACCAATAGCTACAAACCTGGTAAGACAAGCCTCACCGTTACCAAAAACTGGGAAGATGCCAATGACCAAGATGGCCTCCGTCCAAAAACGATTAAGGTTCAATTGTATGCTGGGGATGAAAAAGTTGGTCAAGCGGTTGAATTGTCAGCAGATAATAAATGGACTCATACCTTCTCAGACCTAGATGAGAAGAAAGCCGGCCAAGTCATAAACTATACAGTTAAAGAAATCGATGTTCCAAAAGGTTATGAAGCAAGTAAAGTTGAGGATGAAAAAGGAAATGTGGTGATTACCAATAAACATGTTCCAAAAGAAACTCCAAAACAACCAACTCCACCAAGTTCATCTGAACCGAAGAAACCAAGCCAACCAGAGCCAAAGAAACCAGGCAAAATCTTAGGATTCTTACCAAATACGGGCACGACTATCTCTATCATTAGTCTTGTATTAGCCTTTGTCTTGGCAAGTATCGCTGCTTATATTTTGAAGAAAAAGAAAAAATAAGTTAGCATAAAATGAAGCGAGAGTGGGACAGAAATCGGTAATTCGTTAGAATTCGATTTCGTCGTCCCACCTCCGCACAGTTGAGTAGGGCTGTAAAAGCTGATGAAATCAGCGTAGTAGAGCCCACTCAACCACTGCGTCTTGCTTGACAATCCAAAAACAATTAAGAGGCAAGGACTTTTGTCCCAGCCTCGTTTTTGTTTTTCTAGCCTTAAATGATCGGATGATGGGAGTTACAACCCTTCCTATCAGGGTTAGGGGAGTAGTTGAAATTCATTTTCCGAACATTTTTAAGAAAAATTCAGAAAAACTTTGACATTTTAGGGAAAGAGAGTATGATTAATTGTGAACTGTTGAACAAGTGTTTTTAAGGAGAAGATCCGATGTCGACTAAGGTGATTCTGCTAAAATGATGACAGTTCAAGCATAAAAATCTATAGAGCGTTGCGTCCGAAAGTCTAAACAGACACGGCTCTTTAAAAACAAAAGGAGAAGATTATGAAAACAGAACCTATTCATCGTACCAGTATGTGGAAGTTTAAGTTAAGTGCTGCCGTGGGGATTAACTATGTTGCCAAAGCTTTGGCGGAGGGGTTAAAGTTGCCCGTTTGGCTGGGGTCTTTGGGAACCTTTCTTGCCAGCATGTTGGCTGGGCCGGTTGCCGGTGCCATCAGTGGTTTCATCAACAACGTGGTCTATGGGCTGACCTTATCGCCAATTTCAACCGTGTATGCGATTACCAGCATCGGAATTGGGATTGCTGTTGGAGTTTTGCACGCCAATGGGTGGTTCTCGTCAGCGCGACGAGTATTTGTTTCTGCGATTATTATTGCCATCGTTTCAGCTGCCATTTCAACGCCACTCAACCTCATCTTTTGGAAGGGTCAGACCGGTGTCGTTTGGGGTGACTCATTGTTTGTGGTAATGTTAGCCAATCATGTACCAAGGTGGCTGGCCTCATTTACCGATGAGTTTGTCTTGGATATTTTGGATAAAGTCTGCGTGGCCTACCTGGCATTCTTCATCTATCGTCAGCTGCCGAAGCGTCTGGTGCACTTCTTTAGCGGTGATAAATGATGACTGATCAAACATTGATTTCTGGAGCGCCACGGGTCAAGTTCAAGTGGTACCAGGTGATCGATCCGATTACTAAGCTCTTGTTCATCTTGGACATGACGTTGTTGAGCTTTGCCAGTATGAATTTATTTCTTCAGGCCGGATTAATTCTTGTCGCAACACTGCTATTGTTATTTTCCAAATTAAGTTCTACCATCTTTAAGGCGCTGGGATTCAGCCTGTTTATGATTTGCACCATGCTGATCATCCAAGGGGTATTTTACAGTCGGAATCAAACTGTGCTGTTTTCTGTGCTTGGGGTGTCGTTCTACAAAGAAGGACTGATTTACGCCACCACTCTGGGTTGTCGAGTATTGGTGATTATTTTGACCAGTGGCTTTTTTATGGTGACCACGAGTATTTCAGAAAACGCGGCCTATTTGGAACTGTCCGGATTGTCTTATAAAACCGTCTACGTTCTGATGTCGGTGTGTTATATTTTGCCGGAAATGATGCGCAATATGCGGAAAATCCAGCAGGTACAAAAAGTTCGCGGAACCAATCCGCAAAAAACGTTGATTCAGAAATCAAAGTCAGTCCTGCCGGTTCTAATTCCATTGGTGATTAAGACCTTGGATCAATCGATGACGCGGTCGATTTCTCTCCAGCTGAGAGGTTTTGATAATCTCAACCGGACTGTCAGAACCTCCCAGCGCGTGTATCGCCTGTCGCGGACGCTGCACATTGGTCTGACTGGATTGGCAATTTTATTGATTGGGTGGAAGATATGGACGAAGATAAACGGATTGTAATTGAAAATTTGACCACCCGTTATCCGGGTACTGAGCAACCACAACTGCGTCAGATTAACGCGGAGGTTCATACCGGCCAGGTGGTTGGGATTATCGGGAATAGCCACTCCGGCAAATCGACTTTGTGCCGCGTGCTGGCAGGGGTCATTCCCAAAATGGTGTCTGCTGAGATTGAGGGCGACTGGCACATGTTTGGCCAGCGAGTGTCCGACAATTGGCCCGTTTATAATGCCATGAATGGAGTTGTATTGCAAAATCCAGCTGGCCAACTAAGCGGGTTGGCAGACACGGTTGCCGATGAAATCGCCTTTGACTTGATTAATCAGGGAATGGCTGAAGGACTGATTCAAAAACGGGTTGAAGAAGTTGCCACGCAAATGGGGCTGATTGAACAGCTGAATTTGCGTCCCGAGAGCCTTTCCGGTGGTCAGATCCAGCGGTTGGCAATTGCCACGGCGATTGTGGCTAACCCGGCTGTTTTGATTATGGATGATCCGACCAGTCAGATGGATCCCCTTGGCCGCCGACAATTTTTCCAATGGCTGGCCCAAGTCAAAGAGACGACTGTCTTCATTGTCACCAGTGAAATTGACGATTTGTGCGAAGTCGCCGACCTTGTGTGGGTGCTGCACGAGGGTCAAATGGTAGCCCAGGGCAGGCCGGGTGAGGTGTTTAATCATTTGGCAGCTGACTGGCAGATTCCAGCCCCGACAATCCAGCAACTTGCTCAAAAAATGGATTGGCACTTGGCTGATGGCCGGTATCCGGTGAATGACGCTGATCTGAAGGAGGTTCGTTATGTCCACAATTGAACTGAACGACCTGACGTTCACTTATCCGGAACGGTCCTTTAGCTTGGATGTTGAAGACAAACACTTCGCCGATCCGATGGTGGCGATTGTCGGCCAAAATGGTGCCGGCAAATCAACGCTCTTCAAATTGTTGACGGGCTTGCTGACACCACAAACCGGTGTGATTAAGATCGATGGAGAAAATTTTAATGATCTTAAACCAGTCGAAAAGTTACTGAAGGTTGGGATTACTTTTCAGAATCCTGACGATCAGCTTTTCAACCCGACCGTTCAACGAGAGGTGGAGTGGAGTGTCGCGCAGGTCATGGATGACCACGACACGATTACGAGGCGGGCTTTAGCGGCTCTAAAAAGAGTTGGCTTGGATGATAAAACAGCTGAAAGTCCATATGACCTGTCATTGTCGGAACGCAAGCTGTTGAGCGTTGCCACAGTTTTGGCAGTGGATCCGGCGATTTATTTATTTGATGAGCCGATGATGTCGCTTGATTGGGAAAGCCGGCGCAAGTTGACCGCAATTTTCCATCAGTTGGCTGATTCGGGCCACCAAGTTGTGACCATCACCCATGACATGGATTGGGTCGCCGCCGAGTTTGAGTCGGTGTATGTTATGGAACACGGGAAGTTTGGCTTCGCCGGCAGTCCACGGGAATTGTTCAGCGATCACGAACTTGTCCAGCGAGTGGGATTACTACCACCGCGGATTATGGACATAGCAGAGTCGCTGGGTGATTCACAGACATATTTATCGGTTGATGATTATTGCCAGAAAAATCGAAATGTATAGAAAAAGTCACCTCTGCGGGTTTTCCAGGTTGAAGGATTAACTTCAGCTTCTGGCAAGAACTCAAGGTTCTTTTCTACCATTTGTCAAGTCTATCAAGGCTTTAAGTAAAAAAAGAGATAAGACAGTATCTATTCTGAGGTTACTGTCTTATTTTTAACACTTTTTGATCTACCAAGCCCAGTTCAAAAAGGAAGAGCAAGAGTTTGTTGCTCGTAAGCTGGATGCGGTAGGCTGGACCAAGTACTTGTCGATCAGTGCCATTTGGTGACTGGTATTTGGCTATATTTACCAATCCGTTGGCGCCAATCGGCCTTTCCGGGATTCCGTTACAGATGCGACCAATGGTGTCGGTCAGCTCTTGATGATAGCTGTTTACCGTGAACAATGGATTTTTTGGGTGGCTACCAATGTATTCTCCATCTATCTTTGGTGGGGAAAAAGCCTTCAAATTCAAGGGAAATACTTTATTTACTTGATCAACAGTCTGGTTGGTTGGTACCAATGGACGAAGGATACCAAGAAAGGCTATTAGTAACAATCAATAAAATCAAGAGGTGGGCATGTTGTTCCACCTATTTTTGTGATATACTAGAGTAGTTTTTGAGACCTTGTGGAAAAACACTCATTTCAAAGAAATAAAAGGAGAAAACATGGAGATCTTTTTGAGGAGTATATCAGGGATCCTGGTCATTCTAGGTATGATTTTAGTGGGCTTTGTCATAGGTGAAAAAGGCTGGTTTGATGACAAGTCGCGTGGCCTGATCGCAAAATTAGTCACTCAAGTTGCTCTCCCCTGCTATATGCTCTACACCATCACGCAGCGTTTCACGGCGGGAGATCTGCTTAAAATGTTACCAGAACTGCGTTTTCCTGCCCTGTCTATGGTCATTTTACTTGGCATCGCGACAGCAGTAGCTAGGATCTTTGCAGTGAGACAAGACCACCGGGGCCTCTTTATTTCCATGTTTTTTAACTCCAATACGATTTTTGTGGGTCTTCCCATCAATCAGGCCCTTTTCGGGGATGCCAGTATTCCCTATGTTTTGATCTATTACATGTGTAATACAACCTTTTTCTGGACCTTGGGGACCTACCTGATCCAGCGGGATGGCGAGGGAGAAGCTCAGTTTGATCTCAAAACGAGTCTGAAAAAAGTCTTTTCTCCTCCTCTCATGGGCTTTCTCTTAGGGCTAGTCTTGGTGATTCTTCATATCAAGCTCCCTACCTTTTTAGCCAGTGATTTACAGTATCTGGGCAATTTGACAACTCCTTTATCCATGATATTTATTGGTTTATCAGTGTCCAATGCAGGACTAAAGCAACTAACTCTGAAAAAAGACCAATTCTTAATTCTGTTAGGACGCTTCGTGGTTGCCCCACTCTTGATGGCGACTATCGTTTACTGGGCACCTCTTCCAAGCTTGATGAAGCAAGTCTTTATCATCCAGTCGGCTATGCCAGTGATGACCAATGCACCGGTCGTTGCCAAACTCTACGGAGCTGATAGCGATTACGCGGCGGTCATGGTGACAGAGACGACCCTTGCTACCATGGTGGTGATCCCAATACTCATGGTGTTGATGGCCTGATAAATAGGAATGGATTCGGTTCTTTATACCATTTATCTTAATTACCCAGTGAAGAAAGATATTTAAGAAACAGTTCCATTTCTTTTCATTCAGAATTTCAGATAGAGAGAGCTGTCAAATCAAACTTTAGAAGATGGCATTGATAGCCTAAAACAAGAAGCTAAATAAGACAGTTTTTACTAGAAACAAGATATATCTGTACTAGATACAAGTTCAACAAATATAAAATAATAGAAAAGAGAAATCCCATGAAAGTCGCACAACATACAAAATATAATAAAAACAATATCGTACTGAATATCACAGAAGTGCCTAGACCAACTATGAATGAAAATCAAGTTTTGATAAAGGTGTCTGCAGCTGGGGTTAATCCTCTCGATAACATGATTTCACGTGGAGAGGTTGAAATGATTGTACCGTACAAGCTCCCACAAATTGCGGGTAATGAAGTCGTTGGTATCGTTGAAAGCGTTGGTAATCAGGTGAATAGCTTTCAAGTCGGAGACCGTGTCTTTGGGCGTCTACCACTTGACCATATTGGTGCCTTTGCAGAATATGTGGCTGTCGATAGCCAGGCTCTAGCCAAGGTACCAGACTATCTATCAGACGAGGAAGCGGCTGCTGTACCTTTGACTGCCTTGACCATTATGCAGGCTCTTGAACTCGTGGGAGCTCAAGCTGGCAAGACGATCTTTATCTTTGGTGGTACAGGAGGAGTTGGTGGGATGGCCATTCCAATTGCCAAAGCGAAAGGTTTGAAGGTCATCACCAATGGGGCTGGAGATAGTGCTGAGAGAGTTTTTAAGCTAGGAGCAGACCGTTTTATCGATTACAAAACAGAGGATTATACAAAAACTGTTAGTGAGGTGGATTATGTCCTTGATACACTTGGGGGGGGCTGAAACTGAAAAACAAATGTCTATCATGAAAAAAGGGGGTCACCTGGTTTCTCTTCGTGCCGTACCAAACGGTGCCTTTGCCAAACGCATGAAGCTTCCAAAATGGAAACAGATGATTCTTGGCATAGCAGGACGTAAATTTGATAAGATGGCTGACAAATACGGCGTTCACTACCATTTTATCTTTGTGGAAAGCAATGGCGCTCAATTACAAGAGGTAGCTGACCTCTTTAGCAAATTAGAAATCAAACCATCTATCGATACAGTCTATCCATTTGAAGAGGTAAATAGCGCATTAGAAAAGGTTGCTAACGGTCGCTCACGTGGAAAAACAGTCCTCACTTTTAAGAAATAGAAAGATGGGGAGAAAAAAAGGAGATAAACCGTAAAAGGCATAGCAATTTTGGATGATGAATAGAATAATAAAAAGCTCAAGTTTTCATTGATACAACTTGAGCTTTTCTTATAGTAAGGCTAATAAAATAGTGATTACCAGAGCGATTCCCAATCGAATGAAAGTAGGCTCCCTAGCTACCCCTTCACTTCCAGTATCTCCAAATAAAACTGGATCACTTCTTGTTCGGTGTAAGACTTCCCTTTTTTTAACCACCAGCTGAGAGTTTCAATGAAGTGGCTGACGACCAGGTGCTTGAGATAGGAGTGAGGAATGTTGGGGTGTGCTTGAATCAGTTCGTCTGCTAACATGGGATAGACGTCATGTTCCAGTTCTTTTTGCAGTTGGCGGAGAAAGTAGTCATTTTTTGATAAGAGAAGACTGGTAATATGGTCTTGATTTTTCTTAAAATGCAAAAAGATATGCGCCAGGTAGCCTTGTGGAGAGAGGTGTTGAGCACGCTCAAACAAATGGTGAAAGAGCTGTTGACAGAGCTCATCCAGTAGTAACTCCTTGCTCTCATAATGGCTATAAAAGGTCGAGCGCCCCACATCAGCCAGGTCAATAATCTCCTGAACGGTGATGGCTTCGTAGTCTTTTTGGTTGAGTAATTGTAAAAAAGCTTTATAGATAGCATTTCGAGTCTTGGTGATGCGACGATCTGGAACTTTCATATGGACAATTTGAACAAACTGTTCAATAACGTACACAGAGAACGGTTTGCTTCTATCCTTTCTGTTGATAGTATTGGATAATAGATAATGAAGAGAAGAGATAATAGTCTCAGTTCTCGGAATATCTATAGAGTTAAATGATTTATGCAGTAGCTGATTGGTCCTTGTTTCCT
>OAWM01000437.1_pt1 | contig 31123 bp, 16 predicted proteins | sample 1495501 | NCBI WGS metagenome assembly OAWM01 (sample SAMEA2580210, study PRJEB22360) | human gut metagenome | biome: human gut; feature: human-associated habitat; material: faeces | place: Denmark | collected 2008/2010 | reverse complement strand
GGCATCGACCTGCGCCGATACCCCTAAAGTAGACACACATTTTGTCCTATAAGCCTTTGTTAATTCTTGTATTGTTTGTGCTAGGCGCGAGTCTTGATCTCCTCGAGCACCTTGGCCACAAACTCGTCAACGCTCATCTGAACGGTCTCGTTGGAGCGATCGCGGACGGAGATGTTGCCGGCCTCGACCTCCTTCTCGCCCAGAATGAGCATGTAGGGCACGCGGTCGATGCTGCGGGCCTCGCGGATCTTGTAGCCGATCTTCTCGTCGCGGTCGTCGCAGACCACGCGAATGCCGGCCTCCTCCAGCTTGGCGCACACCTCGTGGGCGTAGTCGCGGCTCTTCTCGGAAACCGGAAGTGCCTTGACCTGCACGGGAGCCAACCAGGTGGGGAACTTGCCCGCAAAGTGCTCAATCAGAATACCGATGAAGCGCTCGATGGAGCCAAAGCACACGCGATGCAGCATGATGGGGCGCTTCTTAGTGCCGTCGGCGTCCACGTACTCCAGGTCAAAGTTGAGCGGCATCTGGAAGTCGAGCTGGACGGTACCGCACTGCCAGGTACGGCCGAGCGAGTCCTCCAGGTGGAAGTCGATCTTGGGGCCGTAGAAGGCGCCATCGCCCTCGTTGACCTCGTAGTCCATGCCCAGCTTCTCCAGAGCGGTGCGCAGGCCCTCCTCGGCGCGCGCCCAGTCCTCGTCCGAACCCATGGAGTCCTCGGGGCGGGTGGAAAGCTCAACGTGGTACTTAAAGCCAAACTTCTGGTACACGGAGTCGATGAGGTTGACCAAGCCCACGATTTCGTCGGTCAGCTGGTCGGGACGCACAAACAGGTGGGCGTCGTCCTGGTTAAAGCAGCGCACGCGGAACAGACCGTGCAGGGCGCCGCGCAGCTCGTGGCGGTGCACCAGGCCAATCTCGCCGGCGCGAATGGGCAGCTCGCGGTAGGAGTGCGGCTTGGAGGCGTACACCAGCACGCCGCCCGGGCAGTTCATGGGCTTAATGCAGTACTCTTCGTCGTCGATGACGGTGGAGTACATGTTGTCCTTGTAGTGGTCCCAGTGGCCCGAGGTCTTCCACAACTGCTTGTTCATGATGAGCGGCGTGGAGATCTCCACGTAGCCGGCCTTGTGGTGAATCTCGCGCCAATAGTCCAGCAGCGTGTTCTTAAGGATCATGCCGTTGGGCAGGAAGAACGGGAAGCCGGGAGCCTCGTCGCGCATCATAAAGAGGTCCATCTCGCGGCCGATCTTGCGGTGGTCGCGCTTCTTGGCCTCCTCCAGCATGTGCATGTGCTCGTCGAGCTCTTCCTTGGTGGCAAAGGCAACGCCGTTGATGCGGGTGAGCATCTTGTTGTCCTTGTCGCCCTTCCAGTAGGCGCCCGAGACGCCGGTGAGCTTAAAGGCCTTGAGGGCCTTGGTGTAGCAGATGTGGGGGCCGACGCACATGTCGATGTAGTCGCCCTGCTGGTAGAAGGTGATGCGGGCGTCGTCGTCCAGGTCGCCGATGTGCTCGACCTTGTACTTCTCGCCGCGCTCCTCCATAAGGGCGATGGCCTCGGCGCGGGGCTTCTCGTACACGGAGAACTTGAGGTTCTCCTTGACGATCTTCTTCATCTCGGCCTCGATCGCGGGGAAGTCGTCCTCGCTGATCTTAACGCCCTCGGGCAGGTCGACGTCGTAGTAAAAACCGTTGTCGGTCGCGGGGCCGTAGGCAAAGTCGGCCTCGGGGTACAGGCGCTTGATGGCCTGCGCCATGATGTGCGCGGCGGAGTGGCGGATGACGTGCGTGACCTCGTCCTGCGGGAGCTCGGCCACCGAACCGTCATTGTAGAGTGCCTTCATGGGTATGTTTTCTCCTCTCGGATGCCTGATGCAAGTGCGTGCGATGCGCTCGGCGTTTTTGACTTGCATCATTATAGGCAGGTTGCCTTGGTATACAAGCGCCCGCCGCACCTTAATGGCACGGCGGGCGATTTTCTACGCATGCTTCATCGTGTGGGGGCGGGGCTGCGGGCGCGCGTGCGGCTTGCGCGTGACGCGCGGTGCCCGTGGTGCGCTGTGCCCGTGGCTTGCGGCCGGCCCGGCGATGGATGCGTTACTGGATGCGAGTTCGGCAGTAGGGGCAGACCTTCCAGTGCGCGTCGAGCGGGCGATGGCAGCTGGGGCACACGTTGCGAACCTGGGTATCGCACACCGGGCAGACCACAAAGTCCTTCTCGATGGGGGCGCCGCACTGCGGGCAGGTGCCGTACTGGGCAAGCTGGCGCTCGCGCAGGGCCATGTCCAGCTCCTGCTCCTCGCGGTCGGCCGCGTAGGAGTGCGGACGCAGGACCAGGTAGGCGATGAGGCCCACAAACGGGATGAGGGCGATGATGCCCCATGCCACGTAGGCGCTGGCGCCGCGGCGGCGAGCGTCGATGAACACATAAACGACCGACAGCACGTACAGGGCGATGATAAAGCCAACGAAGGCATAGATGACGCCCATAAGCTGCGGCGACATGAGCTCAGAGATGTACTTGGACATTGAGGTGTACCTTTCGGAATATTTACAGTCCGGTTTAGTTTACCACGGGGGTCGTTCAAGCGGGACCCTGGTGGGGCCCGGCGGCCGCCACAGACACAAACATCTCAATCTGTAACAGGTAGAGGTGAAATCCGGGTCTAGATGTTACAGATCGAGACACAGGGGTCCCTCCCCGACTTCATTCTCGATCTGTAACGTCTTGACTCCAAAATCAGTCCTTACTGTTACAGATCAAGATGAACGGTAAGCCCTCTGTTAAATATCTCAATCTGTAACAACAACTCGGCAAAAACAGGTCTAACCGTTACAGAATTAGACATTCGAAACCGACTGATAGGTTCATCTAAATCTGTAACATCTAGACCCTAAAACGGTCCCTAGATGTTGCAGACCGAGACAGAAAATCTCTCCCTGGCTTTAAATCTCAATCTGTAACACATAGGACCGATTTTCCCCTCTTACTGTTACAGATCGAGACAAACCTTTGACACCCGGGGCGGCAGACGAGGTCACCGATGGTCCCGAGTTTCCCCTCGCCTGCCGTTGGCGGGTGTTGCGGGGCTGTTCGCCGCATTGCCGCTGCACTGGGGGTGTGCAGACCGTAGGATAGTCCTATTGACAACCTGTCAACTTGTCTGGGAGGCACTGTGATGGAAACGTTTGATATCGCAATTGTGGGCGCGGGCATCACGGGATGCGCCATCGCGCGTCAGCTCGCGCGATTTGACCTGTCCATATGCGTGATCGAGGCGGCCAACGACATCGCCCTGGGCGCATCGAAGGCCAACGGCGGCCTGGTGCACGCAGGCTACGATCCGGCACCGGGCACGGTAAAGGCGCAGGTCAACGCCCGTGGTTGTGAGCTATATGGCACGTGGGCCCAGGAGTTAGGCTTTTTGTTCCGCCGCACCGGGTCGATGGTGCTGGGCTTCAATGATGAAGACTGCGCGCACCTGGAGAAGCTGCGCCAGAATGGCCTGGCCAACGGCGTGCCCGAGCTGTCGATTATCGGCCCCGAGCGAATCCACGAGCTGGAGCCGCGCGCGAGTGCCCAGGCCTCGTGCGCGCTGTGGTGCCCCTCGACCGGTTACGTTGACCCATTTGAAGTGGCCATCGCCGCGCTGGAGAACGCCGTTGCCAACGGCGTGACGTTTATGCGCTCCGCACCGGTGGAGGCGATTGAGGTTGCTAGCTCGCACAGCGAGGACGCTGCTGCCGACGGCAAGGGCCGCACGCGCTTTACGCTGGTGACGCCCGCCGGCGATGTGCGCTGCCGTTACCTGATCAACGCCGCAGGCAACGGAGCCGCGGACATCTCGCACATGGCCGGCGCCGAGGAGTTTCAGATGGTCTGGCGCCAGGGAAACATCGTGGTACTGGACAAGGAGCCACGCACGCTGATGCCGCTCTACCCTGTGCCCACGCCAGTGTCCAAGGGCGTTATCGTCACGGGCACCGTGCACGGCAACACTGTGATCACCGCGACCGCCGCCGTGCGCGAGCCGGGCGACACACAGACTTATGCGAGCGATGTGAACGCGTTGCTGACGGGCGCGCGCAAGCTAGTACCCGATCTGGACACGCGTCGCGTGGTGCGCGCGTTTGCCGGCGGGCGCCCGGTCATTCAGGGAACGAACGACTTCTTTATTGGGCAGTCGGCCGTGGTGCCGGGGCTGTTCCAGGCCGCGGGCATTCAGTCGCCGGGCGTGGCGAGCGCGCCGGCCATCGCCGAGCGCATGGAGCAGGTACTGCGCAATGCTGGCGTGGCCCTGCGCGAACGGAACGATTGGAACCCGATTCGCCACGCGCCGGACGACTTTGACCGCGCGCCGCTTGCGCGCAAGGCAGAGCTCATTGAGTCCGACCCCGCTTGGGGGCAGATTGTCTGCCGCTGCGAGACGGTGCCCGAGGCCGAGATCGTGGCCGCGATTCGACGCCGTCCTGGCGCGGTTTCGGTCGAAGGCGTCAAGCGCCGCTGCCGCGCTGGCATGGGTCGGTGCCAGAGCGGTTTTTGCCAGAGCCGCGTTGTGGCAATTCTGGCCCGCGAGTTGGGGTGTGACCCCAGCGAGGTGCTGCTGGAAGATGCTGGCTCTTGGTTGGTCGAGGGACCGCTGAAGGGGGTGCGTTAGGATGGCGATGCTTGATATGCGCGACGAACGCGCGGAGGCCGGAGCTGTAGCGTCGGTGTCGACGCAAGCGTTCGACGTGGTCGTTATCGGCGGCGGACCTGCTGGCATGGCGGCTGCGCTTGCCGCACATAAGGCTGGCGCCCACGTGGCCATCGTGGAGCGTGAGCAGCATCTGGGCGGCATCCTGCGCCAATGCATCCACCCCGGCTTTGGCCTTTCGCACTTTAAGCAGGAGCTCACCGGCCCCGAGTACGCGCAGCGCTTTATCGACCAGGTGTGCGCGACCGATATTGCACTGTTCTTGGGCAGCATGATGCTTGGGATTGATTCGGGCGAGGGCGCGTGTGTGGGCGACCCGGGCACGGACGAGGGGACGGGAGATGCCGCGATTCATACCGTCACGCTCATGAGCCGTACCGGTATGCTGCAGCTCACCGGGCGCGCGGTCGTACTTGCCATGGGTTGCCGCGAGCGCACCCGCAGCGAGATCAAGATTCCCGGCAGCCGTCCCGCCGGCGTGTTTACGGCCGGTCTGGCGCAGCGATACATCAATATCGAGAACCTCAAGCCCGGCTCGCGTGCCGTCATTTTGGGCTCGGGTGACATCGGACTTATCATGGCGCGCCGCTGCACGCTCGAGGGAATTTCGGTCGAGGGCGTGTACGAGCTCATGCCGTACGCCAACGGCCTGCGCCGCAACGTCAAGAACTGCCTGGACGACTTTGGCATTCCGCTTCACCTCTCCACCACCGTCACACGCGTGATCGGTCGCGACCGCGTGGAGGCCGTCGAGGTGAGTCAGGTCGACGAGTACCTGGCACCCATTGCCGGGACGGAGCGCGTTGTTCCGTGCGACACGCTACTGCTTTCGGTTGGCCTGATTCCCGAGAACGAGCTTTCGGTTGCCGCGGGCGTTGAGCTTGACCCCCGCACGCGCGGCGCCGTGGTGGACCAGAGCCTGCAGACGGGCGTGCCGGGCATCTTTGCCTGCGGCAACGTGCTGCACGTGCACGACCTGGCCGACAACGTGACGACCGAGTCCGATCGCGCCGGTGCGGCAGCGGCGGCGTGGGCGTTGGGTGGCGGCGCGGATGTCAAGACGAGCACGGGCTGTCAGCTCACGGTCTCCCCCGCCGGCATCGCAGGCTACGCACTGCCGGGCCGCATTACGACCGTCGGGCTCACTAAGCTCAACTTCCGCGTGCGCCGACCGGTCGACGCTGCCCGCGTGCGCATTCTTGCAGGCGACGAGGAACTGTTCGCCGGCAAGGTCCGTGCATTTAAGCCGAGCGTCATGGAAAGCTTCCCGCTGCCGACGAAGGTTATTCAGCAAGCGCTCGACCTGGGTGCCAGCGAAATTGTCCTGTCAGTCGATCCCGTCGAGGAGGCGTAAGGCCATGAGCATAAACGCGATCGAAACGCTGCAGTTCAACTGCACCACCTGCCCATCCGAGTGCCTCCTGACCGTAGAGGTAGAGCGTGACGCAGACGGCGCCGCGGTAGGGGTGCGCTCCGTGACCGGCAACAGCTGCCCGCGCGGTGATAAATTCGCGCATCAGGAGCTCACCTGCCCCATGCGCGTGCTCACCACCACCGTAGCCGTATCCGGCGGCGACGAGGCGCTGCTGCCCGTGCGCACGACCGAAGCCATCCCGCTGGAACTTCACGCCCAGGCGATGGACCTCATCCGCGGCCTAGAGGTCAAAGCCCCCATCCGCATGGGCGACGTCGTTCTAGAAGACCTCCTCAACACGGGCATAGACCTCATCGCCAGCATGGACATCGACCCAGCCTAAGCAGCTAATTTAGGACGGGGCTTCATCCCCCTCTGAAGTTGCGGTGGAATAGTTCCTGTTTTATGCCATTGTCCCGGCAAACAGGAACTATTTCACCGCAACTTATGTGGGGGCGCTTGGGATACCATGGTGGCACCCTAGCGAAAGGATGTTTCATGGCACATGTCGATGACCAGCGCGTGGCGCACGTGCTCGATGCGCTCGAGGCTCAGCACCCCGGCGCGCAGTTGCTTGTAAACGACCCGTGGTCGATTTATTACCTGACCGGCTTTTATGCCGATATGTTCGAGCGTTTTTGCGGCGTGCTGCTCGCGCGCGGTTGCGAGCCCGTGATCTTGGTCAACGCCCTGCATCAGCTGCCCGAGTATGACAATGCCCGCGTCGCCTATCACACCGATACCGACGTCGTGGCCGACGCCATCGCTCGCGAGGTCGATCCATCCAAACCCCTCGGCATCGACACCGTCATGCGTTCCGGCTTTTTGATGCCGCTCATGGAGCGCCACGCCGCCAGCGAGTTCTTCCTGGGCGACTTTGCCGTCACCGCTGCGCGCACCCACAAGGATGCCGCCGAGCAGGAGCTCATGCGCGTGTCCTCGGCCGCCAACGACGCCGTGATGTCCGACGCCATCAAACTCGTCCGCGAGGGCGTAACGGAGCGCGAAATTGCCGACCAGATGCTCGGCCTGTACCGCAATCACGGTTGCGAGGGTTTTAGCTTTCCGCCCATCGTAAGTTTTGGCGCCAACGCCGGCGACCCGCATCACGAGCCCGACGACACCGTACTCAAGCGCGGCGATGTGGTGCTGTTCGACATTGGCGGACGCCGCTGCAACTACTGCTCGGACATGACGCGCACGTTCTTTTGGGGCGAGCCGGACGAGGAGACCGCACGCATCTACGACATCGTTCGCCGCGCCAACGAGGCCGCCGAGGCGCTCATCGCACCGGGCGTGCGCATGTGCGACCTGGACCGTGCCGCGCGCGACGTGATTGAGGATGCGGGCTATGGGCAGTACTTTACGCACCGCCTGGGACACTCGATCGGCCTGCAGGACCACGAACCGGGCGATGTCTCACTTGTTAACGAGCAAGTTGTAGAGCCGGGCATGACGTTCTCCATCGAGCCGGGCATCTACCTCCCCGGCCGCACCGGCGTCCGCATCGAAGACCTGGCCCTGGTCACCGAGTCCGGCGTCGAGATTCTCAACGCCTACCCCCACGACCCAGTCCGCCTAGACTAGCCCCTTCCCAATAGCCCCTCAATAAGTTGCGGTGGAATAGTTCCTGGATGGGCTGCTAGAACCCAAAAACAGGAACTATTTCACCGCAACTGCCAAGGGGCCAAGGCGACCAATTTGAAAGTCTAGAGCTGCGCCACGAAAACGGCTCATCTACTACGTTTAACCCGCATGGGTCGACCATGCGGGTCTTTTTTGATAATTGGCAAGCCTTCTACCTGCGGTTTTAATTTCGCAAGTCTCGACGTGGTCGAGGGCGATCGATTAAACGTAGTAGATGGCCCGTTTTCGTGGCGAGCAAATCACTCTAAGGCGCAGCGTAGCCAAACGAAAGGCCTCCCGACCCTCGTGGTTTACGAGGGTCGGGAGGCCTTCTTGTGTCCTAGAGCTTCATGAGCTCTGCGCTACTCAACGCGATGGCGCAGCTTTTCGATCGCGGCGGCGAGCAGCGCCAACAGGCCGGTTCCGCCCAGTGCGGCGACAGTCACAGCCGTGTTGTCACCCGTCTGCGCCAGGCTTCCAGCAGCAGCCTTCTTGGCGTCCTTCTTCACGTCCGAAGCCGGCTTGGCATCAGACTTGCCACCGTTATCCTTGCCGTCCGTCGGCTGCTGCTCAACGACCGGCTCAACAACCTCAACGGTCACCGAAGCGGTGAACTGTTGGGCTGCCGGCGCCTCCGCGACGCCATCTTCGTCAGCCAGCGAAATCGCCACAGCCCCGCCCTTAACATCCATCGTCGCCGTAATGACAACGGTGCCGTTCTTGAGGGCCTTTACCTTGCCGTTCTCGACTGTCGCGATCGTCGGTTTCTCCGAGTCCCACTTCACGGGATAGCGAAGCATGGCGCCCTTGTCCGCATTGCTCGCCGCGGCGGCCAGGTCAATCTCCTTGCCGCGCTCGACCTTGAGCGTGGTCTGCGAAGTCGTGGGCTTGCCGTTCTGATCAATAATCACCATGCCTTCGGCAGCCGGACGCGGCTTAACGCGCACCTCACAGCTGACCGTCAGCTCCGTGCCGTGCACCTTACCGGTCACGGTCACATCGTCGGCGTCCCAGTCGAGTGCGGGCACGTTCTCCCAGTCGATGCCGTAGTCCTTCTGGCTGCCGTCCTTCATGGTCACGGCGACCTTCTTGGGCAGCGCCTTCAGCACCTCATCGGGCGAGCTAAACTCAAAGACCTTAACGGCGTCGAGCGTGCCGGGCGTCACGGGAATGTTCGAGTCCTTCTCGGACACGGTAACGGTGGCCGTCACCGTGGCAGAACCGGTCTCGTCCTTGACGGTGCCCGTAACGACAATGTCGCCGAGCTCGCCGAGCGCCTTCTGGGTCAGCGTACTCGTATCCCACGAAATATCAAGGTCCTTGGCAGTGCCATCGGAATACGTCGCGCTCGCCTGCTTGGGCAGATTGGCCACGACGTCGGCAACCTTGTCGTCGCGCTTGGCGGCAATGGAGGCAACGCCCTCAGCAAGTGACGCGCTCTTGATGACCGGCTTGACCGTAACGATCGCCGTCACCGCAAAGCCGCCCTGCTCGGTGGTGCCGTGCGCCGTGAGGGTCTTACCCGTCGTAGCGATATCGGCAGCGGGAACATCGGTCCACGTTACGGCAGACTCGACCTCGGTCTTGCCGTCGGCCATCACCACAGTCGCCTTGAGACCTGAGAGCGCCTTAGCAACATCCTCAGAAGACGCGCCATCGAGCACCGGCTGCTCAAGCGTCAGGCTGTCATTCTTCACGTGATGGGGAATCTCGCGCTTAGGCGTCTCGACGACCAGCTTGCAAACGGCCTTAAGCGTCGTGCCCTCAACGGAGCCCTCGATTGCGTGCTCACCGACGGCGGCAAGCTGCTTGTCGAGCCCGTCCGTGTTCCACGTAACCGTAGCCTTATCGGTGTGGCCGTCGGTGTAGGTCACGGTAACGGTCTTGGAAAGCTGGCCCGTCACCGCATCGACCTTCACGTCGCGCTCAACCGTAATCTGCGGCGCCTCGGCTACCTTATTGATCGTCGTCGTGGAGGTAACGACGACATCGACCGGCAGGTTGCCGTTCACCGTTACGCCCTTGGCAACAACAGTGTTGCCGTAGGTGGCGGCAGCGGCAGGAACCTCGGTCCACGTGATCTCAGACTCCGCCGTGGTCTTGCCGTCCTTCATGCGAACGGTCGCCTTCACGCCCTTGAGCGCATCACGCACGACATCGACCGATGCACCCTCGGGAACGTTAACGCCCGCGACAGGCTCAACGGACAACGGAATCTCGGCATCGCTCTTTACAACCGTCACCGTGCATGCGGCCTTGACGGACGTGCCCTCGACCGTGCCCTCAAGCGCAATGTCGCCCAGCTTGCCCAGGGCATCCGTCGTGAGCGGGGCCTTATCCCAGGTGACGGCGACAGTCTTCTTCGAGCCGTCGGACATGTTGAGGGTCACCTGGGCAGGCAGCGCGATGTCAGCAGCAGCCGTGTTGCGGGCAACCGAAAGCTTAACGTCGGCAATGCTCTCAACAACCGGCACCAGGTTAACCGTGGCATTAACCTCAAAGTTACCGATCTCGGTCTTACCCGTAACGACAACGCTCGTGCCGTCCTTCTTAATGGTGAGGGCCTCCTTGGGAGCGGTCCAATCAATCTTTGAATCGACCTCGGAGCCATCCTTCATGGCGACCTTCACGGTCTTGGGCAGCGCAGCCACAACAGCCTCGGGCTTCGTGCCGTCGTCGACCGTCACGGCATCAACGGTACCAGCCAGGCGATCGGGAATCTCGCGCAGCGGCTTGACGACCTTAATCGTGCACTCCGCCTTCTGATCCGTTCCGACAACCGTGCCCTTGACCGTGACCTCGCCCTCCTTGGCAAAGTCCTTGTCACCGAGATCCTTGGTGTTCCACGTCACGTCGACCGCGGCATCAGAGCCATCGGAGTAAATCGCAGTGACCTTCGCAGGCAGCTTTTTCAGAGCATCCGCTGCCTTCGTGTCGCGCTCGACCTCAATGTCATCAGCGGCGTCAAGGCTCACGATATGCGCGGTTACCTTGACCTTCACCTTTACGGTCATGCCGTTGTCCGTCAGGCCCGTGACCTCAAACTCGTTGCCAGCGCGACCCAGGCTATCGACCTGAGACCACTTAACGGGCGTCTCGTTCTTAGTCTTGCCGTCCTTCATGACTACCGTCACCTTGGACGGAAGCTTGTCCATCAGATCCGCAACCTTGGCATTGTCCGCAATATGAATGTCGGCAACCGGCTCAACGTGGCTGGGCGTCTGCGCATCCTGATCCACCACGGTCACATTGCAGGTCACCTTGGCGCCATTAAGCTTAACCGTGCCGGTAATCTTCACGGTACCGGTTCCGCCGAGCACCTCGTCCGTGACGCTGGAAAGATCCCACACGTCAATGTCGAGTAGGTCGGTCGAACCGTCGGAGTAAGTCGCCACAACCTGCTTGGGCATCTGGGCGTACAGGTCTTGCTTGGACGTACCCTTGGCCACGCTAAACGACTTAGCCTCGAGCTTGGTGATGGTCCGCGGTGCCTCGCGAACGTTGACGTACACGATGGCGTTGACGTTGTCGATGCCCTTGAGCTTGCCGACGAGCTTATAGGTGCCGGTCTTGGCAAGGGGCTTATTAATGTCTAGCCCGTCGGTGTCGGTCCACTCCGTGATTTCGGTGCCTTCGTATTGGCTATGTGCCGTGAAGGTGCCGTCAGAGTAATTGACATTAACGAACTTAGGCAATGCCAGCTTCGACCCAACCGTCGTGTTAATCACAACCGCTTGCGGCTGCAGCGCAACCTTTGGAGCCGTCTTATCGGCAACCGTAACCTTCGCGGTCACGATGCCATTCTCATCTACGCCGACCTTCTGGCCTTCATCGTCAACAAGCGCCATAACAGCAGCGCCATCAAAGCCGACAACGCGGCCCGTTACATAGAACGTGCCCGGCTTTTCATACTTCTCGGGCGCAATCGGATCCCACTTAACAGCAGCCGTCGAGATCGAACCGTCGCTCATCTTGACTGCCAGCTTGGAAGGCATCGTCGGAGCGGCACCGGCCTTCGTGGTCACCGCAGTCTCACCGTTATCAAACGCTTTCTCGACTCCAGCAATCACGATCTTGGTTTGGACAGTAAGGCCGGTGTTGGTGCCGACGCCGAACCTATCAAGGCCGCTAGCGTACAGCTTACCGGTAACCGCGGAGACCTTGCCGGGCTCGCCGGTATAGTCCGAAGAACGATAGCCGTTCCATTCAATCCACGCAGTGCGCGTTTTACCGTCGCTCGTAGTCACCGAAATATTGTTCCACGGCATCTCGGGTTCAACGCCGTTGGCCGTCACAATACGCTCGGGAACGTTCACGGACGAAATCGAGCAAACATCAACAGTAACCGTCGCCTCGGCACCACCTTGGAGCTTGCCCTTAACCTTAAACGTGCCCTCCTTGGCATAGGCATCGGGGGAAACGTCTTCCCAGATGACGTTTTCGCGTTGCGGCCCAACGGACATGTCATTGTCGTAGACGACCTCAAGGGTCTCTGGCAAATCAGGCGCAACGCCAGGAACGGTCCACAACGTGCCGCCCTGAACGGATGTAGCCCTATTCACAACCTGAACATTTGCAGTCACAGGAATATCCACAACACTGCTGTTACTGCCCGTATAGTAAGACAGCTGAGCGGTACCCGAAACGATTCCGCCTTGGCTCCAGTCAAACCCCTTTGTGTTCCATGTCACGGGAGCATACTTGGAATGATGGCCAGACTGATCTTTTTCGTCAGGGCTTACCAGTATAACGTTGGTTGGAAGCAATCCTGAACCATCATGTCCCTTGAGGACCTTAATGGTATCGAGTTCCGCTTTCCACTTGTCAGTCACGATCACGTGGATCGTTGCCGGAATTTTCGTCCCCGCAACCGTACCGGTTATCGTGCAGTTCTCCTTTGGATTGCTATCATACTCATCCCAGTTAACCTTAAGATTAGAGAAACGTGTACCATCCTTTAGAACGCCCTCGACGGTCGTATTATCGAGATAGAGCTGCTCACCAGGATAGATAACGTATGTATCTTCATAAGATTGCACGAGAGTCGTGCCAGTCTCACTGTAGTGATTTATGCCCTTGACCTCTCCACACGTAGCCGTTGCACGAATCTTTGCAAGCGTACCGGTAATTGTTCCGCTTATCTCATAGTCGCCCGGTTTGCCGTTTTTGAGGTCCTGCGGAATCTCATCCCATGTATAAAGGGAGTCTCCAGCCCCCCAAAGGCTGTAGTAGTTTCCGTCCGACAGCAGAAATTGATTCGATCCGTACGAATAAGCGAATCCGACATCGGGAATGTAGGCGATCCTTCCCAAATCATCGTTGGCAAGGTCGCACACATTAATAGTCGCTGTTACCGGAATATTCGAGCCCAAGAAATAACCCGTAATAGTCGACTTGCCCAGCTTGTTCAACGTATTCTGACTAATAGCAGGCCATTGAACGGAATAGTTGCCACGAGAACCATTCCACATCGTTGCTTCTATGGTATACGGCATATGAATTTGAGCGCCAACGAGCGTACTTATCGAAGTCGTAGATGGCATCTGCAGCGCACGAACGTTGACGTTAATAGAGGCACGATGGGCACTGCCCAACGAGACTGATATAGACGGAGAGCCAGGTTCACTTCGGCTATACATGATAGAGCCTCCGAGGGTAAAGGAACCCTCCTGCGCGACCATGGAATCCAGGATTGTATCCCAGGTAACGCCACCATTAACTGTAGACCCGTCGGTGAAAGTCACCTTAACGGTATATGGAAGGGAGCCGGCACTTGAGCCCGTTGTAGGACGGATGCCAACTGGCGTATCAATGGGTGCAACTTGAGCGATAGAGGCAACCTCTTTAACGACGACCGTCGCCTTAACCGTTAGACCAGCAAGAGAAGAAACACCGCAGTCCCCGATAGTACCGGCAACTTCATAAGTGCCAGCCGTCTGGAATCGAGAGGCGTCAGCATTGTCCCATTTCACAGGATAGTTATACCAGTACTCGCCATCCGGTCGAGTCACCTTAAGGTGCACGTCAGAGTCAAGGGGCGATTCGTCACCAACAACACGTTCGTACGTCAACGAGTCCAGGTCAAAATAATCTTTGGCATCCTTCACCGTAACTGTACAAGTAACTTCGCGCCGGTCAAGCCCATCGAGCCTGCCCTTAACAACAAAAGTACCTGGTTGAGCGTACGAATCGGGATTTACGGAATCCCAATTGATATGAACTGGCTGCGATTCATTTTGATCGAAAGTAACCATTGCCTGGTACGGAAGAGACGGCGACATCCCTACTGCCGTCATGCATTCAAATTCGGTTTGAACAGACTTGATTTCACGGACATTTACCGTGCAGCTCACCAAAGTTGAACGCGAATATGTCAAATGTCCCTCAACGACAAATGAGCCAGGTTTTTGATAGTCTACCTCGGAGACCTCATCCCACTCAACATCGCAGGAACAGCCCGAGTTGTCGGAATAGGATATATAGGCAGTCGAAGGAAGAGACGGCGCGACGCCGGGCGACGTCGTCACGCTTTGTGTGTAATTCGAAGACCTGGGAACAAAAACCTTGAGCGTTCCGGCAACGGAATAGGGCTCACTAAGTGAATAACCCATGTTACCGATGTAGATATACGAAATGGAGCCTTGGATCGGCACCTCCGATTCATCGGAAGCAGTCTTGATAGTGTTCCTTGAGGCTTCGTCCCAATTGACCATGCCGGTAGCTTTAGTTCCATTTGTCAGCGTCAGATTGACTGAGGTGCCGTACACTTCGCCAACATAGCCCTGTCCCACATATTTTTTTACAATTGGAGTGCTATCAACGGACGCAATCTTCAGGTCCTCGTTTGAGCTCACGGGTGCAACAGCATTAACTGCAGCCGGATCCGCCGGGGCTTCGATGATCACACGCTGCTTGACCGTCTGGGTGGCGCCATCGACGGTACCCTCAAACTCATACGAGCCGGCTGGCAGCTGCGCCAAGGTTGCCGGAGCATCGGCGCCGTTCAGCTTCCAGGTAACGTTTTCCTGCTTAGTGGCGCCGCTCTCGTAAGTCGCCGCCACAGTTTGAGGTAGCGTTGCGTCGGAGCCCTCAGCAACATGCAAGTCGGTTTGCTCGGCAAGCGAGGCGATCTTGTCGACCGCCTGATCTTCCGAGGTTGTCTGGCCGGTGTCCGCGGATGTGGCGTCAGCTCCCGCCGCATCGCTTTGCTCGGCGACGACCTGGGTGGTATCACCCTGCATCATCTCGGCAAACGCCTGCGGCGGCACCGAACCAACCGTCATGGTAAGGGCCAGGCCCGCGGTGATCGCCGCGTTGACATGCCTTCTATTCATAGTTCCTCCCGACTGGCTCAACGGGCCACAGCACTGGTCCGGATTGCAAGTTAGGCTGAGCGTACCCCTCCCCAGTGTGGCAACGCAATATGAGATAGGTCAAGCGGCATAAACGATTTCGTAAGCGGGAGGACACTTTACAAGTACTTGACTGTTTTTGAGTTGCGGTGGAATAGTTCCTGGATGGGCTGCTAGAACCCAAAAACAGGAACTATTTCACCGCAACTGATGAGGGGATGGGTTAACGGAGCAGGGCGGGCTAGCGCAGCAAACCCGCTACTTCGCCGGCTAGGGTGATGGTGCCGGCGGCTACGAAGGGCTCGCCCGCGGCCTCGAAAGCTGCAAGGGCCTCGGACACGCTGGGGTACACGCCCGCGAGCTTATCGGCGTCCACCAGGGCAGCGAGCTCCTCCGCCGGCAGGGCGCGATCAGAATCGGTCTGCGTCACGACCACGCGCGGGAAGGACGGAATCAGTACGTCGACGATGCCCGCCACGTCCTTATCGGCCAGCGCGGCGCACAGCAGCGTGGGACGATTCTCTACGCACGGATCGATCTCGTCCAGTGCGCTCACAAAGTTCTCGCAGCTCTGGGGGTTATGGCAAGCGTCGATCAGTTTGAGCGGATCGGTTCCCAGCACATCAAAGCGACCCGGCGTGGGGCAGCCCATAAGCGAAGCGTCGAGCGCCTCATGGTCGAGCTCGCGGCCCAGATAGCCCTCGCACAGCATAATCGCGCACGCGGCGTTCTGCGGCTGATACGCCGGCTTGACCATGCTCGATGTATAGATTGCACGCGGCGTGGTGCAGCTGAACTCAACCGTGTCGCCCACATGCGCCGGCACCTTAGTCGTGACATGATTCACCACGAGCGGCACCACACCGCATTCGCGGCAACGGGCATCCATCACACATTGAACGCTCGCCTCATGCGTACCCTCGCCCAAAACAACCAGGCGCCCAGGCTTAATAACCGCAGCCTTCTCCCCCGCAATAGCCTCAAGCGTGTCGCCAAGGACCTTCGTATGATCGAGTCCAATGCCCGTAATGGCGACGGCCACGGGATCGGTCGCACTCGTAGCATCCCAGCGTCCGCCCATGCCAACCTCAAGCACGGCAACGTCCACGCAAGCCTCGGCAAACATAGTCAAACCGGCCACGGACAAAAGATCGAAAGGCGTAATAGCACGGAGCTCCTCGCCCGCCGCCTCACGACGCGCATTGAGACGACGGCCCGCCTCATACGCCGCAGAGACACCATGGGCAAAGACCTCGTCTGAGACGACCTTTCCATCAATCTCCATACGCTCGGGATAGCGCACCAGATGAGGCGACGTAAAGAGTGCCGTCTTAAGGCCCTCACCACGAAGAATGGCAGCCGAGAATCGCGTTGTCGAGGTCTTTCCATTGGTACCGGCTATCTGGACGCAATCATAGAACTCGTCAGGACGACCAAGCTCATCGAGCATCTCGACGACAGTCTCGAGCAGCGGCGTGGAATAACGCGCAATCTTGCCCGTATCGGCCGCAAGTGCAACAGCCTCATCAAAAGAAAGCTCCGGAACCTCAAACGGCACCGAATACAACCCAGAACGCTTTGCCATAGCCAAAGTCCCCTCAACATAAAAAGAGGCCCGTAAGCAACAACGAGCCCCTCCCATTCAAAATATCAGCCAAACCCCGCTTGCAGCGAGATCAAGGCCACAACCCAGTGGCCCAAACGCGCCAGATGCAAACAACCACGTAACCGCACAAGGAGCGGCCCGACGCTTTGCTCGATACAAGTTCCGCACGCAAAGGACAGCACTTAATGTGCTGTCCGTCTTGCGCAGGACTGTCCGCAGTAGCGAGCAAAGCGTCGGGACGCGCCCCTCAGTAACGCCTACGAGAAGTCAGCAACCTGAGCAGTCAGCGCCGCCAGGATCTCCTTGAGCTCAGCTGCACGGTCCCTCTTCTTCTGGACCACGGCGGGCGCGGCCTTGGCCACAAAGCCCTCGTTGGCCAGCGTCTTCTCGCAGCCGGCGAGCTCCTTCTGAGCCGCGGCAATCTCCTTCTCCAGGCGTGCCTTCTCGGCCGAAAGGTCGACCTTGCCCTCGAGCACCACAAAGACCTCGACTCCGCTATCGACCACGGCAATGCTCGCGGCCGGCTTCTCAACGTCGGTGCCCATGACCAGCGAGGCAGTGTTTGCCAGCGGCTCGATGGTCGAGCGCAGGCTCTCGAGCTTCTCGATGTCCTCAGCACCGGCACGCACGACCACGTCGAGCTCGGCCTTAGGGCTCAAGCGATAACGCGAACGGGTGGCGCGGGCGGCAGACACCACGGTACGGCACAGCTCAAATGCGCGCTCGGCGTCCTCGTCAATATACTTGGCGTAGTCGGCGGGCTCGGGCCACTTGGCGATCATGAGCGCCTCGGCGCGGTCCACGTTGCCCTCGGCGTCCAGATCGAGCACGCTCGCCGGCATGTTGTCCCAGATCTCCTCGGTGACAAACGGCATAAGCGGGTGCATCAGGCGAATGGAGGTATCGAGCACAAAGATCAGGTTGCGCTGCGCCTGCAGACGACCCTCGCCCTTCAGGCGGGCCTTGGTGACCTCGACGTACCAGTCGCAGACCTCATTCCAGAAGAACTGCTGCACGCCGCGAGCCATATCGCCAAAGGTGTACTTCTCGATACCCTCGGTGACCATCTGGACGGCCTTGGCCAGACGGCTGAACATCCAAGCGTCGGCCGGCGTCTCCACGACGGGCTCGCCGGGCGTGTAACCCTCCATGTTCATAAGCAGGAAGCGGCTGGCGTTCCAGATCTTGGTCACAAACGACTTGGCCTGCTCGGTGCGCGGGCTGTCGATGAGCTTCTTGGTCTTCTTGTCGATGTTCGCGTCGAACTTGACGTCCTGGTTGTTGGTGCACAGCGTGAGCAGGTTGAAGCGCATGGCGTCGGCACCGTACATGCCAATGAGGTCCATGGGGTCAACGCCGTTGCCCTTGGACTTGGACATGCGGCTGCCGTCCTTGGCCAGGATCGTCGGGTAGATGACGACGTCCTTAAACGGCACCTCGTCCAGGAAGTACAGCGAGCTCATGACCATGCGGGCGACCCACAGTGCGATGATGTCGCGCGCAGTGACGAGCGCCGTCGTGGGGTGATGGCCCTCGAGCAGCTCCGGCTTTTGCGGCCAGCCCTGCGTGGCAAAGGTCCACAGCTGCGAGCTAAACCAGGTGTCCAGCACGTTCTCGTCCTGATGCACGTGATGGCCGCCGCACTTGGGGCACACGTCGGTGTCCTCGGTAAGGGCATCTTCCCAGCCGCAGTCCTCGCAGTAGAACACGGGGATGCGGTGGCCCCACCACAGCTGGCGGCTAATGCACCAGTCCTTGAGGTTCTCCATCCAGGTGGTGTAGGTCTGCGTCCAACGCGCGGGATGGAAGGTGACCTTGCCGGAGTTGACGGCGTCGAGAGCCGGCCCCTTGAGCTTGTCGACGGCGACGAACCACTGCTCGGACAGCCACGGCTCAAGCGCGGCATCGCAGCGGTAGCAGTGCATGACGGAGTGATCGAGGTCCTCGACGTGATCGAGCAGGTCGTGCTCCTCAAACCACTTGATGACGGCCTCGCGGCACTCGTCGCGGTTCATGCCGGTGAACTCGCCGTAGCCCTCGACGACCACCGCGTGCTCGTCAAAGATGTTGATCTGCGGCAGGTCGTGGGCCTGACCCATGGCGTAGTCGTTGGGGTCGTGGGCCGGGGTGACCTTGACAAAGCCGGAGCCAAAGTTGGCGTCGACATGCCAATCCTCAAAGATGGGGATCTCGCGGTCGACGATGGGGAGCTTGACGGTCTTACCCACGAAGGCGGCCTTCTCGGGGTCCTTCGGGGAGACGGCGACGCCCGTGTCGCCGAGCATGGTCTCGGGGCGCGTGGTGGCGACGACGATGTAGTCCTGGCCGTTGACCGGCTCGGTCAGCGGGTAGCGCAGGTGCCACAGGTGGCCCTTCTCGTCCTTGTACTCGGCCTCGTCGTCCGAGATAGCGGTGGTGCAGTTGGGGCACCAGTTTACGATGCGCTTGCCGCGATAGATCAGGCCGTCGTGGTACCAGTCGCAGAACACCTTGCGCACGGCCTGCGCGTAGTCCTCGTCCATGGTAAAGCGCTCGTTATCGAAGTCGACGGAGCAGCCCATACGTTTGATCTGCTCGACGATGATGCCACCGTACTCGTGGGTCCAATCCCAGCAGGCGTCGACAAACTTATCGCGACCGATCTCCAGGCGGCTGATGCCCCCGCTCTTGAGCTTCTTGTCGACCTTGGTCTGCGTGGCGATACCGGCGTGGTCGGTACCGAGCACCCAGCGCGTGGACTTGCCACGCATGCGGGCCATACGGATGATGGCATCCTGGATGGAGTCGTCGGTGGCGTGGCCCATGTGGAGCTTGCCGGTCACGTTGGGAGGCGGAATGGTGACGGTGCAGTCGCCCACGCCCTCACGGCGCTTGTAGTAGCCGCCGTCGAGCCACTTCTGCAGGATCGCCGGCTCGTTGGTCGACGGATCGTAGTTCTTGGGCATCTCTTCCATATATCTCTCCCTGTCCCGCCGGGGAGGAATGTAGGCCCGATTTTCGCTCGGTCAGGTCCTGGGCTCGCCCGAAGACCACATTAAGTGGTCTTCGGCTCGTGCGGAATCTACGAAAATCGGGCCTACATTCCTCCCCTTAGGTATCGATTACTTCAGTCTGAATTGACTTTGCCGAGGCTTAAACAAACACACAGAATAGCACAGGTAGTTGGGGTTATTGCGTATATATAAAATAGCCTCCGACCGCAGGTGGTCGGAGGCTATTTGCAAACACGTTTTAGGCTGGTTTAGCCGTAGATGCGCTGGGGTTGTTCTTCGCCCTTTACGGAGGCTTCGGTCACGATGACCTTGGTGACGCCCTCCTCGCTGGGGAGGTCGAACATCGTCTGCTGCAGCACGTCCTCGCAGATGGAACGCAGGCCGCGGGCGCCGGTCTTGCGAGCGAGCGCCATGCGGGCAATCTCGTGCAGGGCGGCGTCTTCAAACTCAAGCTCAACGTCCTCGAGCTGGAACATCTTGCGGTACTGACGCACCACGGCGTTCTTGGGCTCGGTCAGGATCGACACCAGGTCGTCCTCGTCGAGCGCCTGCGTCTGGGTGACGACGGGCGTACGTCCCACAAACTCGGGGATCATGCCAAAGGCGTTGAGGTCCTGCGGGAGCACCTGGCGCAGCAGATCGTTCTCGTCGACCGAGGTGGGGCCGGCGATCTCGGAGTTAAAGCCCACGCCCTTGTTGCCCACGCGGTCGGCGATGATCTTGTCCAGACCCACAAAGGCACCACCGCAGATAAACAGGATGTTGGTCGTGTCGATCTGCAGCAGCTCCTGCTGGGGGTGCTTGCGGCCGCCGGTGGGCGGAACGCTTGCCACCGTGCCCTCAAGGATCTTAAGCAGCGCCTGCTGAACGCCCTCGCCCGAAACATCGCGGGTGATGGAAAGGTTCTCGGCCTTGCGGGCGATCTTGTCAATCTCGTCCACGTAGATAATGCCAACCTGCGCGCGCTCAATGTCGCCATCGGCAGCGTTGATGAGCTTGAGCAGGATGTTCTCCACATCCTCGCCCACGTAGCCGGCCTCGGTAAGCGCGGTGGCGTCGGCGATGGCAAACGGCACCTCGAGGATGCGCGCGAGCGTCTGGGCGAGCAGGGTCTTACCGGTACCGGTGGGACCGAGCAGCAGAATATTAGACTTGGCGAGCTCCACCTCGTCCATATCATCGTCGAGCTGCGAGTCCATACCGTCGTCAAAGGCCGAAAGCGCAGCACCGCCCTCGATCACGCGGCGGTAATGGTTGTACACGGCAACCGACATGGCGCGCTTGGCGTCCTCCTGGCCCATGACATAGGCCGAAAGCTCGTCATAGATCTCGTGCGGCGTCGGCACATGCGTAATGACCTGGCGGGCGTCGTCCTCGAGCTCAAAGCCCTCGGCCTCGGGATCCACGGCAGGCTGGGACGCAGCCTGGCCGTGATCGTTGAGGAAGCCCGGCAGCTTGCCGTTGCAGGCAGCGTCCATAAAGTCCGAAGCCAGCGACTCCTCCAGGATCTCGGAGCAGGCGGCGACGCACTCGTCGCAGATAAAGATGTTGGTCGGACCCTTTACGAGGCGGCGAACCTGCCCCTGCTCTTTTCCGCAGAAGGAACAGCGGATGGGGTTGCCGTTCTCGTCGAAGTTGTCCTGCATGTTACCGGCCATCCTAGGCGTCCTTCGCGGCGAGGTCGCGCGAGGTGACGATACGGTCGATCAGGCCGTAGTCGAGGGCCTCGGCAGCGGTCAGGTAGTTATCGCGCTCGGTATCGGCCTGGACCTTCTCGATGGGCTGTCCCGACGCGTCGGACAGGATCTGGTTGAGCTCGCGGCGGGTCTTCTTGATCTCCTCGGCCACGATCTCGATCTCGGTCTGCTGACCCTGGGCACCGCCACTGGGCTGGTGAATCATGACCTTGGAGTGAGGCAGGCAGAAGCGCTTGCCCTTGGCGCCGGCCGAAAGCAGTACGGCGGCCATAGACGCTGCCATACCGACGCAGATGGTGGATACCTGCGGCTTAATGAAGTTCATAGTGTCAAGAATCGCCAGACCGGAGTAGACCTCGCCACCGGGCGAATTGATGTAGAGCGAGATATCCTTCTCGGCATCTTGGCTCTCAAGATGCAGCAGCTGGGCAACGACCAGGTTGGCGCTGACGGAGTTGATCTCCTCGCCCAAGAAGATGATGCGGTCGTTGAGCAGGCGCGAATAGATATCGTAGCTGCGCTCGCCGCGCGGCGTCTGCTCGATAACGTATGGCACGAGGGCGGAATCGAACTTAGCGATCATACGCATCTCCATTTCTCTTACGGACCAATAGTGGTTCTAGACAAACGTACGGTGCCCGCATGCTATGCATTGGCTGGCACCGTACGAAGCAACCGGATAACCGGTGTATAACTTTACCCCATCACGGGCGCACCCATGCGCTCGCGGGCAAGGTGGCGAGAATTACTCGGCGTCCTTGGCGGTCTCGTCGACCTCGGTCACCTTGGCGTTCTCGACCAGGTGGTCGACGGCCTTGGAGCGACGGATGGACTCGCGGACGGCAGGCATGCGGCCGTCGGCGATGAACTCGGCCTTGGAAGCCTCGACGTCCTTGACGCCGGCCTTCTCGAACTCGGCGTTGATGTCGTCCTCGGTGACCTCGATCTTGAGCTCGCGGGCGAGGGCGTCGAGAGCCAGGGACTCACGGGCAACGTCGTTGGCCTGCTTGTGCAGGTCGCCGATGAACTGCTCCATGGTCAGGCCGGAAGCGGGCAGCCAGGTGTCGAGCGTCATGCCGCGGGCAGCGAGGTTGGACAGGAAGTTCTGGCCAAGCTCCTCAAAGACAGACTGCTCGTAGTCGGCGTCCATCTCGTCGAGCTGCAGACGCTCGGCGAGAGCGGAGACGCAACGGTTCTCCTTCTCGGCCGGGAGACGGGAAGCCTTGTCCTGCTCGATCTCGAGCTTGATGGCGTCGCGCATGGCGTCGATGCTGTCGAAGCCAAAGTCGGACTTGACGAGCTCGTCGGTGAGCTCGGGGGTGTTGCGGACCTTGATGCCCTTGACGGTGACCTCGACGGTGTGGGTCTCGGCCTCCTCGCCCTCCTCGACCTCGTCGGTCCAGGTGACGGTCTTGACGTCGTCAACGTTGGCGCCGATCAGGGCCTCGTTGAACTCCTTGGGATTGCTGTCGCTACCGGCGATGAGCATGCGGCCCTCGGCAGCGAAGTTGTCGGCGTTCTCGACGGCCTTGAGGTCGACGGTGACGTAGTCCTCGGCCTCGACGGCGCGACCCTCGACGTCCTCGAAGGTGGCACGGTAGTTGAGGAGCATCTCGACCTGGTTGTTGATCTCGGACTCGGTGACCTCCGCAGGGGGCATCTCGATCTCGACGGCGTCGAAGGAGGAGAGCTCAGCGGCGGGACGCAGGGAGAACTCGACGGTGTAGGTGTAGTCCTCGTGATCCTTGGCGAGGTCGAGCTCCTTGTAGTCACCGTTCTTGGTGGGGACGATGTCCAGCTCGTTGAGGACGGCGGGCTCGTTGGCGGCGATCAGGTCGTTGGTGGCCTGAGCGAGGGTAGCCTCGGCGCCAAGAGCAGAGTCGATGACCGGACGGGGGGCCTTGCCGGCGCGGAAGCCCGGGAAGCGGTACTTCTTGGCGGTGTCCTTGTAGGCCTTCTTGATCGCGGCGTCGACGTCGGCGGCCGGGATGGTGACCGTAGCGGTGAGCTTGGCGTCCTTGACGTCAGAAGCGGTGATGTTCAACACGTTCCTCCTCATACTGCCCAGCTTATCTGAGGTGCTGGTACCTTTATGCAACAAGCGTCGCGAGGGCATAAGCCAACGCGGGTGCGTTGGTGCGGGCGAAAGGACTCGAACCTTCACGGGAATCCCACCAGAACCTAAATCTGGCGCGTCTACCAATTCCGCCACGCCCGCATGAGCGCACAGATTAGGAATGATAGCAGATACGAGCGACAAGCGCACGCACACGTTTTACAGGCTCACGACCTCACCACGAGTGCAAAAGGCGGGGCGAGTTGCCCCGCCCCGCCAATTACGACTTGTTCGCTGACCCGCTACTCCCCCAGCAGGGCCTTCTCGGGCGTGATGGGCAGCGAGCGCACCTGGTGTCCGGTGGCGTGTGCGACGGCCGAGGCCACGGCGGCGAGCGGCGTGTTGATGACGACCTCGCCGATCGACTTGGCGCCAAACGGGCCCGTCGGCTCGTAGCTCGGCTCAAAGGCCACGCGAATGCTGCCGATATCCAGGCGCGTGGGCAGCTTGTAGCTCATAAAGTTGCCGGTGCGCAGGCGGCCGCGATCATCGTGCTCGACGATCTCGTAGAGCGCGTGACCGATGCCCTGGGCAATGCCGCCCTCGGCCTGGACGCGCGCGAGCGCCTCGTTGATCACGGTGCCGCAGTCCACAGCTGCCGCGTAGTCCACCACAGTCACCTTGCCGGTGGCCTTGTCGACCTCGACCTCGGCAATGCCGGCCATAAACGGCGGGGGCGAAACGGGCAGGCAGGCAGAGGCATGCGAGGTCAGCGCGTCGCCGCCCGCGATGTTCTTGACGCACAGGTTGGCAAAGTCGCGCAGCGTGAGGTAGCGGTTCTGCTCGCGCGCGGCGCGCTCGTCGGAAAGACGCACGTACTGGCCGTCGAAGACCACATCGGCGGCATCCACGTCCCACATCTGGGCGGCCTTGGTGCAGATCTTCTCGCGCAGCTCGGTCGCAGCGTTCTTGGCTGCCAGGCCCGTCACGTACGTGCCCGAGCTCGCGTACGAGCCGGCATCGAACGGCGACACGTCGGTGTCCACGCCGCGCACCACGATCAGCGAGCTCTCCACGCCCAGCTCCTCGGCGGCAATCTGCGCCAGGATCGTGTCGACGCCCATGCCGTTATCGGTGGCGCCGGTGCCGATGGTAATGAAGCCGTCCTCTTCCAGGCGCATGTCGATGCCGGCGATATCCACGTTGGAAATGCCCGAGCCCTGCATGGTGAGCGCACAGCCCAGGGCGCGCACACGGTCGCCCAGGTCTACGGCCAGCGGCTTGTCACGCCAACCGATCATGTCCATCGCGCGCAGCAGGCAGCGGTCGAGCGCGCAGGCGTTGAGCTTCTCGTTGTAGTACTGCGGCATGATCTCGCCCTCGCGCACGATGTTCTTAAGGCGCAGGTCGGCGGGGTCCATGTGCAGCATGTCGGCGAGTTCGTTGACGGCGCTCTCCACGGCAAACTGGCCCTGGGTGGCACCGTAGCCGCGATACGCGCCGCCGCGGTTAGTATTGGTGTAGACGGCGTCCCAGCTAAAGCGGCTCGCCTTCACGTGGTTGTAGATGGGCAGGCTCTTGTGGCCCGAAAGGCCGATCGTCGTGGTGGCGTGCTCGCCATACGCGCCGGCGTTGGACAGCGTATGCAGGTCGATGGCCATGATGGTGCCGTCGTTCATGGCGCCCAGCTTAACGGTCATCTGCATCTGGTGGCGCGAGTTGCCTGCGGTGATGGTCTCCTCGCGAGTGTAGCAGCAGTAGCTCGGACGGCCAGTCTGCTGGGTCACGAACGCCACGAAGATCTCGCAGCAGCCCGTCTGCTTGGAGCCAAAGCCGCCGCCGATGCGCGGCTTAATGACCTGCACCTGCGACTGCGGAATGTCGAGCGACTGCGCGACCATGCGACGCACGTGGAAGGGCACCTGCGTCGAGGTGGTCACCGAGATGCGCCCGAACGCGTCGGTCGTCGCGAAGGCGCGGAAGGTCTCCATGGGCGCGGTCTGCGTGGCCTGACTGGTGTAAGTGCGCTCAAAGACGATGTCGCTCTGGGCGAAGGCCTCGTCCAAGTCGCCAAAATCGCTGGTACCGCTGCACACCAGGTTGCGCGAGACATCGCCGCCCTGCGGGAACATAAAGGTCACGTCGCCCTCGGGGTGGACCACGATGTCATTATCGAGCGCCTGGGTAAAGTCGAGCAGCGGCTCGAGCACCTCGTAGTCGACCTTGATGAGCTTGAGCGCCTTGTCGGCGGCCTCCTCGGTCTCGGCGGCGACGATCGCCACCTCCTCGTTTTGGTAACGGACGAGGTTCTCGAGGATCAAGCGGTCGTAGGGACTCGGCTGCGGATAGCTCTGGCCGGCGATGGTAAAGCGGCGCTTGGGCACGTCCTCGTAGGTGTAAACGCCCACCACACCGGGCACCTTCAGGGCGCGCGACGTATCGATGGAGCGGATCTTGGCGCGGGCATACGGGCTGCGCTTAAGCTTGACGATCAGGGCGCCGGCGGGCACCAAGTCGCCCGTGTAGACGGGACGACCCTCGAGCAGGGCCTTCGAGTCCTTCTTGGGCTGCTTGTGAGTGATCTGCTTGTAGGAGACACCGTCGCAGCTGGTGTCGTTGACCGGCAGCTCGGGCATCTCAAAGCCAACCTGCACGCCGGACTCGTTGAGGAAGCGCACGATGGCGCGCAGCTGGCTCTCGTAGCCGCTGCAGCGGCAGAGGTTGCCGGCCAGCTGGCGCGAGAGTTCCTCGCGCGAGGCGACGAGGCTCGGGTCCTCCTTGGCGGCGCGAGCGAGCGCCAACACGTTCATGATGAGGCCGGGGGCGCAAAAACCGCACTGCTCGGCACCTTCGGCAGCCATCGCACGGGCGAGCGCCTCGGACTCGGCCTTGAGGCCCTCGAGCGTGGTGATGGAGCGGCCCTCGACGCGGGCGGCGGGAACCGAGCAGCTCAACACCGGATCGCCGTCGAGCCACACCGTGCACAGGCCGCAGTTGGTGGTCTCGCAGGCACAGCGCACCGACGCGCAGCCCTGCTCGCGCAACAGCGCAAAGAGCATGGTGTCGGGGGCAATCTGAACCTTGACCTTGCGGCCGTTGAGCGTAAAGGAGAGATCGATGAGTTTGGCAGCCATTAGCGCACCTCGCTAGAATCGACGCCGGGCACGCGGCGGCAGGAATACTCGTCCGTGGCAAACTTAGGTGTCTGCACGGTCTCGAGCTCGCGGGCAAGCGCGGCCGAAAGCTCGATGCCGGCGGCGCGGCGCACAGCCTGGACGGCAAGCGGGGCAGAGATGCGGCGGCGGTAGTCAGCCGAGCCCCACATGTTGGTGCCGTAGCTCAGGGCACGCACGGATGCGGCAAGGGCGCGAAGCTCATCCTCGGAAGGCTGCTCGTTGGTAAGGCCGCACGCCTCGCCCTGCAGCAAGGTCGCGCGCAGCGGGCGGGCACCCACGGTGACATGCCAGCTGTTGTCCCACCAGGCGGCGGTGACGTTCAGTGAGGGGAAGTCCGTCGCGGCCTTGCGCACGGCCTCGTAGCTCGCACGGTAATCGTGCTTGACGACCACCACGTGCTCGATCACGTCACGCACGTAGCCCATCCGCACGAACTCCGCGAGCGGCACGCGGCCGGCGCCCGTCAGCTCAACATACGAATCGAGCGCCAGGAACGCCGAGAGCACGTCAGAGAAGCCAAAGCGGCCGTAGATGCTTCCGCCAACCGTGGCGGTATTGCGCAGCTGCACGCCCACGATGTCGTGAACGGCAAACTCAAAGACATGGTTGACAAGTGCGTTGAGCCCGGCATGACGCTCGAGCTGGCGCAGGGTGCACATGGCACCGATGCGAAACTCGGTCTCGATCTCCTCAATCTGATCGAGTCCGCAGGCCGAAAGGTCAATCGCCGTCGCCACACGACGCGAACCCAGGCGCATCCAGATGCCGCCGCCCACAATCTTGTTGTTGCGGTTCTTCTGCAAGAGCTCATAGGCTTCGGCCGCGTTTCCAACACGGACGTAGGTACCGAACTTGAGCACGTTCTCCCCCATCTCTCCACTTGTCCAGTACCTTTTAGTGTACCAAACGAGGGGACTCAGCTCGTGTCGGGACAAAATGAACCGTTTTCCTCCGTCGCATGCGGATCAAAAAAGGCTCCCAGCCAAGATGACTGAGAGCCTTCTGCGATGCTATGTCGAGCGAAGATTTAGCAGACGCCCTGGGCGAGCATGGAGTCGGCGACCTTCAGGAAGCCGGCGATATTGGCGCCCATGACAAAGTTGCCCTCCTGGCCATACTCCTTGGCGGTGTCGTCCACGTTGTGGAACATGCCGCGCATGAGCTGCTCGAGCTTGCCGTCGACCTCCTCGAAGGTCCAGGACAGGTGCTCGGCATTCTGGCTCATCTCCAGACCGGACACGAGCACGCCGCCGGCGTTGGCAGCCTTACCGGGCATAAAGGCGACGCCGTTCTCCTGGAAGTAGGTCGTGGCCTCGATGGTCGTGGGCATGTTCGCGCCCTCGCCGACCACCTTGCAGCCGTTGGCAACGAGCGCCTGGGCGTCCTCGAGCAGCAGCGTGTTCTCGCGAGCGCAGGGCAGCGCGATGTCGCAGGGCAGCTGCCACACGCCGCGGCCGTCACCCTCGTGCCACGTGGCATTGGGCTTCTCGTCGACGTACATAGCGAGCGTAACGCCCTTGTCGTGGCCGGAGCGCTTCTTGTTGTAGACATGCTCGAGCACGGTGCAGTCGATGCCGTCGGGATCCTCGACCCAGCCGTGAGTATCGGAGCAGGCCAGCACCTTGCCGCCGAGCTGGGAGACCTTCTGGACGGCGTAGATAGCGACGTTGCCGGAGCCATGAACGACGACTTTCTTGCCCTCGAAGGAGTCGCCGCGGCTCTTGAGGTACTCGTCCACAAAGTAAACCAGACCGTAACCGGTGGCCTCGGTACGGGCGAGCGAGCCGCCAAAGGAAAGGCCCTTGCCGGTAAGGACGCCGGTCCACTCGTTGGTCAGGCGCTTGTACTGACCGAACAGGTAGGCAACCTCGCGGCCGCCAACGCCCAGGTCGCCGGCGGGAACGTCGGTGTTGGGGCCGATGTGGCGATAGAGCTCGGTCATGAAGGACTGGCAGAAGTGCATGATCTCGTTGTTGGACTTGCCCTTGGGGTCAAAGTCGGAGCCGCCCTTGCCGCCGCCCATGGGAAGGGTGGTCAGGCTGTTCTTGAGGATCTGCTCCAGGCCCAGGAACTTGAGCATACCCAGGGTGACCGTCGGGTTAAAGCGCAGGCCGCCCTTGTAGGGTCCAATGGCAGAGTTGAACTCGACGCGATAACCGCGGTTGACCTGAACCTTGCCCTGGTCGTCGATCCAGGGAACACGGAACATGACGATGCGCTCGGGCTCGACGAGGCGCTCCAGCAGGGCGGCCTCCTCGTACTCGGGGTGGGCGTCGAGCGCCGGCTGGATCGTGCCGAGGATCTCGGTCGCGGCCTGGATGAACTCAGGCTGCTCGGGATAGCGGGCCTTGAGCTCTTCGAGAACTTTCTGCGTGTAGCTCATGCTTCCTCCAATGATGGGAAACGAAAAATGTCGGTCGCGGCACCCTATGCGCCGCGATCTTTATCGAGTATGGATAATATCGCACTGTTGCAGCAAAGTTTCGCATAAGCCGACGAGCAGATGTTTCGTTTTGATTACGATGCAGGTAGAAGCGTTTTTGAGTGCCTGACATGCAAAACCCGTGTTTCAAACCTGTTTCGTCCACGTGTTCCAAACCACCACATTGGGGACAGGCACCTTTGTGGTGGTTGTGGCGGTTAGAGGACGAGCTGATGGTAGTCGGCAGGGGTTATGCGGCCCTCAGTGGCGGCGCGGAAGGCGGCGAGAGCGTCGCCCGAGAACGGCATGGCCCAGCACAGCCCGCAGCCGGCGGTGATGGAGCCGGGCAGCGGCATGATGCGCCCGGGCACACCGGCGGCAAGACACAGCTGTTCGCATTCCATCACATCGAAAGTGCTGTCGAACAACACGATAATCTTGCGTTCGTGGTCGAGAGCGCCACCCGACGGGCCTTCGCGGTGTGCCTCACGATACGCCTCGGCGGCCGCTTCCTCTTCCGCGGTATGTCCACAGCCACCGCAACCGCAGGTACAGGGTTCGGACCCGTCGCAAGTGCAAGGCTCTCCCGTGTCGGGACAAATATCGTGAGACATGACAACTCCAATCGTCTAGGCGAGTAACTCGGCCGCCGCAAACTCCTCGGGCGTATTGACGTTTTCGAAGCAGAGCGTCGATCCGGCGACCGCGACAATCTGAGGCTCGTCCAAATACCCGGCGTTCACCCGGTCGATCAGGCAGCGGATTCGCTGACGGTCACCGGCGAGTAGCTCTTGGGCAACCGGCGCACACGCGTCACGGCGCCAGACGGCGCAAAGCGGCTCAATCCCCCGCTCCTCGCGCGGCACGGACACATCGAGCGCCTCGGCCTCAACACGATCGGCAAGCGCGCCGATGAGTTCCGGCGAGACAAACGGCATATCGCAGGCAACGATCGCCACGAGAGGCAACCGAGCCGCAGCCAACGAGCTCGCGATGCCGCGCATGGCGCCCGCCGAGCCTTCAAGGTCCGCCACCACGCGCGGCACCAGGCCGCCAAAAGTGCGCTCCTCAAGATAGGCAAGCTCGCTGGGACGCGAAGTCGTCACGACCAACTCGCCGGCAACTGGCGCCAGCCGACCCAGCACGCGCTCGATGAGCGGCTCGCCGCAAAACGCCATGCGAGCCTTATCGCAGCCCATGCGCGAGGACAGCCCGCCCGCTTGGACGACACAAGAAAGATCGGCACGTCTTACGGTAGTCATACGGCAAAACACCTCCATCGGCATGCTCGAAACCCGGTGCACGAAGCTAAATACAGCCACCGAAATAGCAGCGCTACGAAAAGCTCGTGCAAAAACAAAACAGCGCCTTTGCGGCACGCAGCAAGACCGCGAGCACAAAAGCGCTGGTAGCGTATGGCGGGAACGTATGTGAATCGAACACATCCAAGACGTTTTGCACGCCTCGCAACGGTTTTGAGGACCGCGGAGCCCACCGGAGCCCATCCGTTCCCAAGTGCGGCGGTATTTTACCAAACCAAACAGACTCCATCCCAAAAAGACGAACAAGAAGTTGCGGTGGAATAGTTCCTGTATTTGCTGCCAAAGCCTCCAAATAGGAACTATTTCACCGCAACTGAGGAGGCGGGAGCGAGTGACCGGCCTAGCGCAGGGAGCGCAGACCGCCGGCTTCCTTGTCGAGCACCGTAAAGCGCACGGCATCCAGATGCTCCAAGATGCTGATGGCACGCTTGCGCGACACACCCAGGGCCTCGCGCAGCACGCTCGTGGTGGCAGCGCCGCCGGCAGTCTCGATAGCGGCGGCGACAAGCTCGCGCGCATGCGACTCCACGGTGGCGGACAAGGCAACGTCGCGCTCGACCTTCACGATCGAGCGGTTGAGCGAAAGCTCGCGCAGGGCACGCGTCATAGTGTCGCGGCCAAGCTGCAGCTGTTCGCCCACCTCGGGAAGCGCCGGTGCATCCAGGCCGGCCTCGTCAAGCAGCGCGACGATCCGCTCGCAAGCCTCTCGCACCACGCGTGCCGCCGCGGCGGCCGAATGCGGATCGAATACCTCGCGCTGAA
>OAWM01000435.1_pt1 | contig 31181 bp, 27 predicted proteins | sample 1495501 | NCBI WGS metagenome assembly OAWM01 (sample SAMEA2580210, study PRJEB22360) | human gut metagenome | biome: human gut; feature: human-associated habitat; material: faeces | place: Denmark | collected 2008/2010 | reverse complement strand
CCCGCGAGCCCGGCGCCGCGCCGCGCGGCGCCGAAGGCGGCGCCCGCGGGCCCCAGCAAGGGCTCCCGCGTCCTGACCGCCGTGGCCGCGGCGGCAATCGCCGTCTCCGTCGGCGCGACCGCCTTCTCCGGCATGCGCCTCGCCGAGTCATCGGCGATCATCGCCAAGAACGAGACCGATTCCGTCAACGTCGTCGTGACCACCCGCGACGTCGCCGCCGGCGAGACCATCAGCGAATCCGACCTCGAGACCCGGTCCGTCCCCAAGGCCTACTGCCCGACCGACGCGGCCACGAAGGTCTCGGACGTCGCCGGGCACACCTCCATCACGACCCAGACCGCGGGCACGTCCATCTCGCTCTCCTCCATCCAGGCGTCGGCCTCGCCGGCGCACATCACGTCGGCAATCGAGGACGGCCACGTCGCCATCGCGCTGTCGCTCGATTCCTCCCACGGCCTCTCGCCGCTGTTGGCCGTCGGCGACCGCGTCAACGTGCTTGCCGCGGTGTCGGACGGCACGACATCGAGCACCGAGACCATCTGCGGCGGCGTCAAGGTCGTCGCGCTCGATTCCGCGCTCACGGGCACGCCCGAGGCGGGCTATTCGCTCGTGACGCTCGACGTCACCCCCGAGCAGGCCGCCGCGATCGTCGCCAACCCGAACGTGACGCTCACGGCCGTGCCGCATGCCGTCGAGGAGGCCGACGATGCTCAGTAGGGACCTGCTTCCGCTCGAGCGCGCGGTCTACCGCGCCGCGCGCGAACAGCTCTCATCCGACAACCAGGCCGAGCAGACGGGCATCGACGCCGAGCAGCGAGACCACGCCGCGGCGGCCGTCATCGGCCCCATCATCGACGACCCGGCCTTCTACGGGCTCATGCCAGAGCGCCATTCCGACCAGTCGGGGCGCATCTACGACGACGCCTACCAGGACGTGCTGCGCGCGGTCATCAACGACCTGTACTATTTCGGGCCGCTCGAGGACCTGCTCTACGACGAATCCCTCTCCGAGATCATGGTCAACGCCCCCGACGCCGTCTGGATCGAGCGCGACGGACGTCTCTGGCTCACCGACGTGTGTTTCGAGGACGACGACCATGTGAAGTTCATCATCGACCGCATCGCCGCCGGCATGAACCGCCGCTGTGACGAGGCCTCGCCGCTGTGCGACTGCACCATCCTGCGCCCCGGCACCCCATTCAACGGCTCCCGCGTGAACGCGTCGCTCAAGGGCGTCGCCGTGGACCACAACATCATCACCATCCGAAAGTTCCGCAAGGACGCCCTGACGCCCGAGGCCCTGATGGCCAACGGCTCGTTCGACCGCCGCATGCTCGAGATTATGCGCGCCATCGTCGAGGGCCGCATGTCCACGATCGTCGCCGGCGGCACCGGCTCGGGCAAGACGACGCTGCTCAACGCCATCTCGCTCTACATCCCGCACGAGGAGCGCATCATCACCATCGAGGACACCCCCGAGCTGCGCCTGAACCAGCCGCACGTCATCCGCATGGAGACGCGCGACGCCAACGTGGAGGGCAAGGGCCTGATCACCTACCGCGACCTCGTGACCAACGCGCTGCGCCAGCGCCCCGACCGCATCATCGTCGGCGAGTGCCGCGATGCGGCGGCCTTCGACATGCTCCAGGCCATGACCACCGGCCACGACGGCTCGCTCACCACTATCCATGCGGACAACTGCCGCGAGGTGCCCGTACGCCTTCGCACGCTCGTCCAGCAGGCCAACACCGGCATGTCCTCGCGTGAGATCCTTGAGTACATCAGCCAGGCCATCGACTTCATCATCTACACCGAGCGCTCCCACGGCGTGCGCCGCGTGACCGAGATCGCCGAGGTCCAGGGCATGCAGGGCGACGTCGTGACGATCGCGCCGATCGTGCGCTTCGAGCACGACCCCAACGACCCCGAGCACTCCGGCTGGTTCGTCCCGACCGGCGAGCGCTTCATGCGCCGCCATATCGAGAAGATGGCCAACGAGGGCGTCTACGTGAACGACGACTGGTTCAACCCGCAGGCGGTGTTCTGATATGGGCGTATCGACCATCAACCCCGTGAACCTGCTGCCCGCCGTGCCGGGCATCGTGCTCGGCATCGCCATGCTCGTGATCGCCCGCGGCGAGCGCATCGCACGCGAGCGCGCCGGCGTCGAGACCGCCGAGGAGCGGCCGGCGGGCAAAATCTCGGCGGCCATCACGGCCGTCTGCGAGCAGGCGTCCCCTCAGCTGTCGGTGCAGGAGGCGAAGATCGTGTGGGTCGCCACGGCGACCCTGCCGGCCCTCGTCGCCCTCACGCTCGGCCTCGGCGCGATATCGCTCGTCCTGCTCCCCCTGGGCGCGGTCGGCTTCCCGATCTACCTCAAGGTGCGCCGCGACTCGGGCATGAAGAAGTTCGAGGAGCAGCTGGGCCAGGCCATGCCGCTGATCGCGTCGAACCTGCGCGCGGGCTCGTCGGTCGCCCAGGCGATCGGGCCCGTCGCCGAGAACATGAGCGACCCCATCAAGTCCGAGTTCAGACGCCTCGCCTCGGACATCCGCGCGGGCACGCCGGTCCCCGAGGCGCTGGACAAGGTCGCCGACCGCACCGGCAGCCGCGACCTGCGCCTCTTCTCCACGGCCGTCGACATCTCGCAGCAGACGGGAGGCTCGCTGGCCGACATCACCGAGAACGTCGGCCAGACCGTCCGCGCGCGCGTCGAGGCCCGCAAGACCATCCGCTCCAAGACCTCGCTGAACCGCATCGAGTCGCAGATCATGGTCGGCCTGCCCATCTTCATGATGGTCGCGCTCCTCACGATCTCGCCGGCTCACCGCGAGTTCTACAGCCAGCCCTCCGGCTGGGCGCTCATCGCGCTGGCGGTCGTGCTGGACTCACTGGCTTACATCATGATGAGGAAGATGGGCGACATCAAGCTCGACTAGGCGCCCGATAGATTGGAAGTACCGTGAACATCGAAATGCTGCGCTGCATCGCGCTCTCCGCATGCGCCGCCACCGTCGCCGGGCTGCTCTCGTATCTGGCCCTTCGGCGCCTCGGCGGCATCGAGTCCGGCCCCATCCGCCGGCCGCACAGGGCCCAGCACGGCGAGAACCGCCTGGACTCGCTCACCTACAGCGTCACCCGCTACGTGCCGATGAGCGAGAAGGTCGCCGACGCGACGCGCGACATGCTCTCGCGCTCGGGCGTCACCATGCCCGCCGCGTCGTTCTGGGCCATCCGCGTGGCGTCGCTGTCCGCCGGCATCGCCGTCGGTCTGGTCGCCCTGCCGTTCATCGGCGGCGTCCAGGGAATCGCCGCGGCGGCGGCCTGCGCCGTCGCGGGGCTCGCCGCGCCGCAGGCGTGGCTGCTCGCCCGCCGCGCCGAGTGGCGCGACGAGCTCGACCGCCAGCTTCCCGACGCGCTCGACCTCATGGCCATCTGCATCTCGGCCGGGTCGTCGTTCGAGGGGGCGCTGGCGGCCGTCGGCACGCGCATGGACGGCGCGATCGCCGCGGCCTTCGCCCGCGTGGCCAAGGAGGCATCCTATTCCAGCCGCTCCGAGGCCCTGCTCGGCCTCGCGGAGCGCGCGCAGGTGAACTCGATCACCTTCTTCGCGGCGTCGCTCGTGCAGGCGGAGCGCGCCGGGTCGTCGCTGGTCGACATCATCCGCATGCAGGCGCAGTCCGTGCGCACCGAGCGCCGCCTGAAGGTCGACGACATCACCAACAAGCTGTCCACCAAGATGCTCTTCCCCATGCTGCTGCTCATGCTGCCCTCGATCATCATGCTCATGCTCGCGCCGATGATCCTGCAGCTGGGCGAGTTCTTCTAGGAGTTACCGGATATGAACGATAGACATCTCGACGAGGCCTGGGCCGTCACGCTCTCCGGCAAGAGGGCCCCGATCCTCACCCATACCTGCCGCAGCTTTCTCGAGCGCTTCTGCGGTCTCATGCTCAAGCGCGAGGTCCCCGAGGCCTGCGGGCTGTACTTCCCGAACTGCCGCTCCATCCACACCTGCATGATGCGCGTGCCCATCGACGTCGTGTGGGTTCGTGAGGACGAGCCCGGCCTGCTCGAGGTCGTGTCGCTCGATATCGCCCTCAGGCCCTGGCGGTTCTTCGTGGCGCCGCGCGGCGCCACCGGATGCGTCGAGTTCCGCGCCGAGTCCTTCGACCCGGACGACCGGCCGGCCAAGATCGCCCGCCCGGAACAAAGGGAATAGGCGATACCGTCCGAAACGCCGCCGCCCGCGTGTGCGTAGGGTACCCGAAGATTTCCTAGGAGGTCTCCTGGAGGAGTCCTAGGAGAGCTTCGGTTTTTAAGCGTGGTGATGGCGCAATCGCCATATGAGCAGGCACGGGTGATTGATGCCGGCGACGATATGCAGACCCGCGGGAATCTACGCCCGGCGCTTCCTCGGCTCGGGCAGCTCCTGAAGCATGCCCTCCACGATGGTGCGCACGGCGGCTTTGTCCTCCACGTCCACGAGCAGCATCTCCGCAGCGCCCTCGTAGGGCACGGCGGGCACCGAGAGCAGCGTGCGCGAGGACTCCGTGCTCTTCACCAGAAAGCGGTCGTCGTAGACGCGCCGAAGAGCTTGCCCGACGCATAGAGCAGATACTCGCCCATCATCTTCCGATGCGAGACCTCCGGCACGTCGGCCAGCAGATCGAGGGCGTATTCCAGGTATTCTGCGCTTGACGCCATGCGATGCCCTTCCCTTAATTGACCCAGGTATCACCCGTCTCCTATAGCGAGTGAATATAAAAATAGGGCAGAGTCGCTTGCGCAAGTCCGCCCCTAAAACCGTGAAGGTTTTGCTATCTGCAGGCTATTCTACCAACCCGAGCGATTCTGTCAACCTGCGAAGGAACTCGAGCGCGGAGCGAGCTGCGGCGTCGGGCCCCTTGTCGGGCAGCGCCTCGGTTTCGCCGTCGGCCCTGGCGAACATCTCGGCGAGCTCGGATGCGGCGCGCGAGCGCGAGGAGCCCTCGGGTACCAAGCCGGAGTGCGCCACGAGCACGGTCGCGACCTCCTGCATGGCCGTATTCCCCATCCACTTCCTCCTGGTCGCCTTGGGAATTCCCACGGCGGCGACCCTTCGGGAGACGCCGCTGGACGCCGAGCCCCGGGCGGCGCCCCTCTCGGCGAAGCAGTTGATCAGGCACGAGCCGTGCGCGGCGCAGTTGCGGACGGACTTCACGCGCTTGAGGTCGTAGTGGGAGGCCTCGAGGCGCCTGTCGCCCCATCGCCTGGCGCAGAAGCGCACGAAGTCGATGAGGGTGCCGAACGAGGTGAGCTCAAGGAAGGCCCAGGCAGGCATGTCGCCGGAGTACTTCGCGTAGAGGCTCGAGCTGTAGGGGCTGCGGCCGCTCATCTTGAGCTCGCGCAGGCGGTACTCCCTGTTTGCAGTGGTAAGCGATGCCATGTAGTCGGCCACGATGGCGTAGCCGTCCTCTCCGCGGTCCTCCATCTCGCGAAGCAGTGTCGCCTTCTGGAAATGCTCGATGTCGAGCGTCATGCCGAGCAGGGCGTGGCGCAGCTCCTGGTCGAGCGCCGCGAGCAGGCGCAGCTGGCCGAAGTCGAGGTCTACGTAGCGGCCGTCGCGCGGGCCTCCCTCGTATTTCGAGAAAAGTTTGCGGTAGGATGCGAGCTTGAAGAAGTTGCACTTGTCGCGCAGGTAGTCCGCGGCCTCTTCCTCGGAACACAGCTCGAAGGCTACGCCCTTCTGCTTGAGGTGCTCTATCTGCTGCTCGATCGTGAGGATCGGTTTCCTATCGTGGGGTTCGGCCATGCTCGTTCTCCTGTCATAAAAAGTATTGCCTATTTTACCAGCATGTTCTCGACATTCGGTGGAGGTCTCATCGTCGACTCATGGGCAAGCCGCCTGATACGACTCCCTTTCCCTGCCAGCAGCGCAGTCGCCTGACCTGCGGCTTTGGAATCGCGTTGGAAGCCGCCCGCGACCAATCATTTGCGATTGCAGCTGGCGGCTTGCGGGCAAAAGGGCGGTTGAGTTTCAGAAACGGGCGATTCCGCCCAATCGGGCACCTGAATCACGGCCGGAAGCCCCTTTGGGACAAAAACAAAAACTCAACCCCCTGAGTTTGAAAAAAGTTTTTGAGGTTGTCCCAACTTTTGTCCCCGAAGCCGACAAAACGCGACATCGCGTCATTCGGCGGCACGCGTTCCGTGTCGATGCCGAAAACTGGGTGCAACTGGAATGACGGGAAGATAGAACCAAAGCCATCGAGTGGGAGTAGGCTGACAGGGTTCTGACCTGCATTTTTTAGTGCCGCACTGTGCTCCTGAGTTTCGTTTCGTACTGGAGTCACGGCAAAGCCGCCAGCGACATTAGTGAATAAACCCGATTATCGAGCCTCCGTTCCCGCGTTGGGACGGAGGCTTTTTCTTCGCCTTTTCACTCCCTTTCACCTGCGATTTCACCATTTACTCCCCGTGCTTGAAGACAGCAAGGCACGGGGCGGCATTCGGGGGAATGGGGGTAAGGATTCATCCCGAGTGAGTAGACGCGCGGTTTTTGCCCCCGAGGGCGAAACGGGGCCGTTTCGGGGCCTGTGAGACTCAAATCGAACCCAATAGGCTTTTCGGCGGTCTCCGCACGGCGTTTTCCATGGTGGTTAATGGAGGGAGCAATGATCACGGCACTCAGTTCTCGGTGACCATTCGACCGTTTTCGATTGAACGCCAACATGCATGGATAAGGCATGTCCCACCGTGCCTGCTTACCAGCCCGACGACGGAACTTCGTCGTTACGGTGGGCCTCGCCCCAAAGGCAGAGCTCGTCAAGCACCGGCATGAGCGACATGCCGCGCTCGGTCAGGCTGTACTCCACTTTCGGCGGTACCTGGGGGGGTACTCGACGCGCTCGACGAGGCCGTCGGCGACCAGACCCCTCAGCGCGGAGGTGAGCGACTTGTAAGTGGCGGGTGCGAGCTTGCGCTTCAGCTCGTTGTAGCGCGTCGTGCCGTCCAGGTACAGGCAGAACAGAACCGGCAGCTTGTACTTGCCCTCTATCAGGGAGAATGCGTACGCGAAACCGGTGTTCTCGATGCCGTTGCGCGCGAACACGACCCCCTCTTTTGCCCCTGCCATGGACCCTGCCTTTACGCTCTACATTAGTAATATACCTATCTTGAAGGTGCGTACTCGCATCTTCGACTGGTATCAAACATACTACTTCACAATTCGAGGGAAAGGTGGAGCCACCGTGAAGCACCAGGTGAAAATGACGGTAATCGACAAGAAGCTGTTCCCCGAGCTGCAGGAGCGCTACTGCGCGGACAAACAGGCGGGGGCGTGCCCCTGCTACAACGTGGGCGACGAGTTCCTGTTCGAGCGCGACGGCGACAAGGACCATTTCTGGCAAGGCGGCCTCGGCACGCTGACGAGGACCGATGCCGACCCCGATACCGTTGCCGGCGGCCCGAGGCGCCCTCACTGCTCCGAGGCGTGGGACGCCGTCTCGCGCTACATCTACGCGGGCCTGCAGGGCGGATCGATCATGCGGGGATGGATGGAGCGGGAGAACGAGATAGTCTGCTGCTGCAACGATGGCACGCGCCCGGTAATCTTCAAGCTCGAGCGCATCGACATCCCCGAAGAGGGCGAGTAGCATGAAGGTCGTCATCCCGTCAAGTCGATTTAGCGAAACGGGCGACGCCGCGTGCTTCGGCTTTTGGGGTTTAGCAATCGCCGGTCCGCGTCGATCGAGCAACGTTGTGACGATTGACGATGATTCTCCGGGACGATTGTCGGCAATCCGTTGGGACGATTGACGGCGCCCCGTGAAACGGTGGGGCATACGGCGGTCCCATTTCTCCATATCCGGTCGAGAATGGGAGGTTTTTGCGGGCCGAGCGCATCTTTTGGACGGTCGCGGGGTATACATCCTGCCGTATCTGAAGGATCTCCGGAAAGCGGGAGCACCCATGAAGCCGATTATCGACCATGCCGACGGCCGCGCAGCCCATATACCCGGCCTGGGGGCGGTCTAGTTGTTCGGATGGGAGTGCGATCCTGCGTGCGATGAGCGGCTATCGATTGCCGAATACCGCGAGCAGTTCCAGGGAAAGGTCGGCCATCAGGCGACCATCTCGGGGTATATGGGCTCAAAACGCGGCACCGCGGCGAACCTCGCGAAGGTCCGCTGCACGCTTGCGCAGGTGTTCGACAGCTTCGCAATCTTTACCGTGGACGGCAGCAAGCGCAAGCAGCCGGGATGCCGCCGAACCCTGTGCGTCGATTTCGCCTCGGTCCATTCCGGCGATACCTTAGTCGAATGGCTCTAAGCGGCCCAAATCCCGGCCGCATGACTGAAAGGAAACGACCATGACCGAGAAGAAGGCCGCCTTCGGGAACAACTTCACCCCCGAGCAGCGGTCCGCCGCGCTGAAGCGCGCCACCGAAATGCGCGTCGCGCGCGCCGAGTACCTTGGCCGCGTCAAGTCGGGCGAAGTGTCCATCACCGATGCGCTCGAGGCGGGCAAGGGCGACCCCGTCGTCGGGCGCATCAAGGCCAAGCGGCTGCTCATGGCCTTGCCGGGCGTCGGTGCTGCGAAGGCGCAGAGCGCCATGACCGCGATCGGCATCTCGGAGACGCGCCGCGTGGCAGGCATCGGCCAACGACAGGCCGAAAAGCTCATTGAGCTTTTCGGGTAGGCGCGACGGCCGCAGCGCCTACCCTGAAACATGGAAAGCGATACGGGAAGCCTTTGAGCCGTCGCCCATCGGGCGGCGGCTCTTTCAGTATGCGTTCCAGGGCGATGAGGGCGCAGGGAGGGTGCTTCCCGTTCGGGAAATATGGACTGGCGCGAGAACGGTACGTGCCGGGCGCGGATAGCATCGAGGGCAAATGTACCCGCGGCGCCGCACGGCGCCCGATGAAAGGACCGTTCACCATGTGGAACCATGACGTCAGCGATGCGAAGGAAGTGGAGCGCATGGCAGCGCTCTACAACGGGGACGGCACGCGCGCCGTCGAGCCAGAAGCGGAAGTCGAGACCGGTCGCAATCTCGTCCGACGCTGCGGTAACGAACTCGGCATCGCCACCTGGGAGGTGTACGATTTCGACCCGGATACCTGGACGTGCGAAGCCTTCTCGAACCGCGAGGCGGCAGAGACCTGGTTTAATGGGCATATGTACCTTGAGGGCTGTGCGGAGCTGGACCATCAGCTCACGCAGTCCGTCAAACGCATGGCGACGCTCGCGGGCAACATGTCCGGCGGGCGCTGGACCGTCGGGGTCCAGGAATACAGGGATGGGCGCAAGTCGCTGTCCTTCCAGCTTTCCGACGATGCGGGCTTCTTCCTGATCACCTCCCCCATCGGCAAGGCCTCCGAGCTCGCCATGGGTAAGGTGCGCGACCGCGTGCGCGAGGTGCTGGTCGATCTCGACCCGTACCGCGAGGCGCTGGAGGCCTGCCGCCGCGCCGAGAATAGCTCGATCGCGCTCGACAAGCTCGCGTTCTACGAAAAGCTCAAGGATGTGGACATGCCCGTGCTCCTCGGGGCGCTCGCCGTCGCCACCGAGCAGAACCAGCGAGCGCTCGGGAAGCTGCTGGCCGATACGCGCTTCGAGGACATGTTCGGGCTGCCAGCCGTAATCAACCCCATGGAAGCCGCCGTCGCGGAGGCCCAGGGGAAGCTCATGGAGTGGAAGAGCAGCGACAGGGACTACTCCCGATACTACTGCGACGACGCTTCAGCCTACCTCACCGAGTACTCAGATATCGGGCGCGACATCATGGCGCCCCTCCTCCGCTTGATCGACGAGCTCATCGATGACGGTACGCTCGACGAGGCCGGCGTCCACGAGAACCCGGTCGCCGCCATCGGATCCATGCTCGCGGAAGCGGCCCTCGAGCACGCCCGCGCCGACCTCGAGTACTTCGACCAAGATTTCCGCGAACGCGCGGTGGACGGCATCAACGAATGCGCCGTCGCCAGAACGATTGCTGAGGCCGTCCCCGCGGCCGAACCTACCGAAGAGGAGCCCGCGCAGTCGCGCGGGCTCAAACACTAGATTCCCGGAGCGACCATGAACAGAAAACTCGCAACCATAACGGACGGCGGGGACATCTGCCTCGCCTTCCAGTCCGAGCACGGCGGCTTCGATTGCAGCGAGGCCTTCATCGACCGCGTCTCGGGCGCACTCATCTGCAACGACGGTACGCTGGAGGGCCTGGGCGAGGGGGTCGCGGACGCGGCGATCTATCCTAGCGCCGAGATCTTCGCCGGCGCGCGCCTGCTCGGTCTCGACCGCGTCGCCGAGGGCTACGCCGACGAGCGAGACGCGTTCGCGATCGACGCCGCGGCGAAGTCCGTGGCGGAGTCGGTCCGCCGCAACTGCATCGAGCTCGGCGGGGCCGGCGCCTCGCTGATGGATTTCGCGGGCCACCCGTTCGCCGCCTCGCAGTGGATCGGCGAGAACTTCAAGACCTCGGTCAGCGAGGCCGACGCGCGCCGCCTCATGCAGGACCTCACCCTCATCGACATCGCGAGGCTCGATCGAACACGTCCCCTCATCGAGGGCATGGGCGCGCAGGCGCAGGAGGGCATCCTGGCGTTCCTAGACGAGATGGAGGGGCTTCGCGCATCGGCGGTCGACGTGGTGCTTTTCGACCGGTTGATGGTCGACGATTTCAACGTCATGCGCACGCTCGGAGGCGACAGGTCCCGCGAGCTCGGCACCGTCACGGTCCACGGGCGCGACATCGAGATCTCCTGCACGCTCGCCGACGGTTTCCTCGCGACCGCGAGACCGCAGGCCGGAACCGTCCTCACGTTCAGCTCGAGGCGCCGCGGCTGGCACGGCTTCCAGTCCTCCCCCCTCTCGTTCGGTGGATCCATCGTCTCCATCCGCCACGACATGCCGGACGCACGGCTCGCCCGCGACTTCGACCTCGCGCTGCTTTCCGCCGAGGCGGAGACCGCCATGCGAGAGCTCGACGTCCCCGTCCCGGCGGCCCTCAGGTACGTCAAGGAACAGTGCGAGAGGGTTTCCGTGCGCTGCGACGAGATCGAGGCGAAGATCGGCGCGGTCGTTGAGGCCGTAGCGCCGACCGCCTCGAAGGGCGTGAACCCCGCGTCCATGGCAGCTGCCGCCAAGGCGGCGGCGCAGGCCGGCGAGACCGGAAGCGCAGACATCAAGGTTCACAGATAGAAAGAGGTATGTGTGATGGCTTTCAATGTAAGGCAGATGCCGGCTGATCGGGCCGCCGCGCTCATCGGGGAAGACGACGTCGCGGTCTTCTCGCAGAGGCTCGAGACCATGGCGGCGACGTCGCAGTTCGATCTGGAGGAACCCGATTCGACCCGGCTCACGTTCCTGTTCGAGGTCGGAAAGGACGATCTCTTACGTGAGGGGAAGTGGCTCGACGGAGTCGATTACATGTCCGATCTCGTCTTCGAGACCCCGCGCGACCTAGCCGGCAAGGTCTTCAAGAGATTCGAGACGTTCGCGGATGACGACCATACTCCATCGGAAGCCCTCGCCGACGTCCGCTGGGGCTTCGCGAGGTTCGGCGGCACCTGCACGGTCCTCAGCGGACTCAGTGAGAAGGAGGCCTTGGATATGGAAAAGAAGGGCGATGTGGGCGCGAATACCCCCAATGGGAAAGCAGGCGCGGAGCAGCACCCGGAAGCTCCGGCGGAAAGTCCGGTCGACCTAGCGCATAGGGCGGCGGCTGCCGCACGGCGCAGCCATGTCCAGATGGAAGATGCCGCCACGCATCTCGCGCGCCACTGATCTCCGGAGGTCCGAATGTTCCTGCATGCAGTAAAGAAACCGGCCGGGGAGGCCCGGGCCGGCGCCGACGAGGACGGAGGGCGCATCGCCAGAACGAAAGGCGGATTCCCCTAGAGTCCCGCCTTTCGGTTCGAATACTGCGTCCTGCACGACGGGGAACAGAACTCGCGTCTCTTCCCCCTGGTTTTAACCAAAATGCCGTTCCCGCAATTCTTACACGTCGCGGGGACACAGCCGTATCGGTAGAAGATTGCCCCAAACATCGCCGCCACCGTCGAGTGGAAATGGTATCTGGGCGCCGGCTCATCGTCGAAGATCGAAGGCTTGCCTACAGACCACCCAAGCGGATCACCGTCCTTCGTCGTCAGCCCAGCCAGCATTTTAGCAACAGACTCCACGAAGGCAACAGCCTCGTCTCTCTGGGGACCCCCGTCATCGATACCGAGATACAGCTGGGTCTTCTCGACCTCCGGCTTCCAGCCGATGTCGAAGAACGGCGCGCCCTCGCCGGTCTTTGTCTGCGCGGTTATCAGAACCGCGTTGGGGACCGATCCGAAAAGAACCTTGTCCCTCTTCGGCCTCAGGTCGAGAATTCGCGTCTCCAACGGGTTGATGACCATATAGCTGAAGACGTTCTCGAACCACTTCGACGAGTAGTTGAGAGTCATGTCGAAAGACGAGTTATGCTGAAACGGCAAGACATAATAGGAGTCCTCGAGCTCCCCGGCGATGCGGGATCGGTGTATTTTGTCGAAGTGCCTGAAACCGCTTCTCTCGAGTACGTCACCGCATCCGGACCTGATGTTCGCCGTCAGCCTCAGTATCAACGATCCGAGGTTTCGGCACAGCACGATATCCTCCAGGGGCTCGACCACGACAGTGCATCCGGGATCAGCTTCCCGCCACCTTCTCAGCTCGGCAAGACCATCGGATTCGATAAGGCCGTGCCTTTCGATATCGTGCGAGACGGAGGCCCGAGACGGATAAAGAGACGAGGCGCTGCCCGTCGCAGACATCCCCTCAAGGCACAGTTGGAGATAGAGGAAGTCTTCGTCGCAACGCGTGAAACCACGCTCGCCGCCGATGGACTCCTCCACGACCTCGATGGCATCGTTGATAGACAACCGCCTATTCTCCTCTTTATAGATGCTGCGATCGATGAGGGGACCGGACTCCGAAATTGTCGTGACGAGCTCGTCAAGAGTGCCCCAGCGAAGCAAGTGCTCGGCCAGATCGAAGTCCATAGGCGCTGTCGCCGGTACCGGATTGTCGGACCCGATTACCTCGAACAGCGAATGGAAGCCAGTGTTTCGGTTCCTTGCGATGAATACGCTTCTGATCATTTGCCAAACAACCCCAACCTAGATAACTGCTGTCCATAATCGCAATCGTACCCACGGCATAAAGTTAATTTCAGGTCCGTGGTTAATTCTTTCCAACGTCAACCGTCAATATCTGAATACCCGGGATAGAGAACGACATCTGACGCCATGGCGCCGGCGCGGGCTCACCCGGGCCGGCGCTTCCCGTTCGGGAAAGCGCGTTGGCGGCGGCGGCCCATGGGGATACGGTATCCGAGATAACGCAAACCCGACCATGAAGGCGAGGCACCGATGGCGCGCCGCTCCCGCAAGACGCTTCAGGCAGAAGGGCAGCTCTCCCTTTTCGCCATGACCGACGACTTTCTGTTCGCCGTCACTGAAAACACGGAGAATGCCGTTGACAAAGCCGCCGAGTCGCGGTCTTATGTAAACCAAATCGCGGGCGAGCCGCCCGCCGACGCATCTCGGAAGGGAGACGAAGATGGCCGTCCTGAAACAACCGTACACCGGGATCCGCGGCATGAGGTACCAGTTCATGCTGGACAACCTGCCGGAGAAGGTAGCCGAGCTGAAGGCGTCCGGGGAGACGGAATCCTATCTCGAGCAGATCGAGACGGCGTACCGCAACAGGATCAGCGAGCTCACACCGGGCTGCATGAAGTCGTGCGGGGCGACGACGGAACTCCGCTCGAACGACCTGCCGAGCTTCATCAAGAAGGCGAACTCCGCCGAGACGATGGCGACCGAGATCGCAATCAAGGAGATCATCGAGGCCATGTAGGGGCCGCCGGGGCCGAGACCCCGACGCCTATCGATGAGCCTGCCGACGTCGCAGGGACCATCGATGCCGCCGCGGGCGTGGACTCGCAGTGCGCCGGCAGCCCCATCGCCCGAGCCAGGAAGAACCTAGCCGCCCTGGAGGCGCTTGCCGCCGCCGAGGAGCGAGGCAGCGCCACCGCCACCGAGATCGCCGCCATGGAGGCCTATTCGGGCTGGGGCGGCGCCCAGAAGGCCTTCTCCGAGAAGGCCGAGGGCGAGTGGGGCGAGGTCCGCGACAGGCTCAGGGAACTGCTGAGCGATGACGAGTTCGCATCCCAGCGCCATACCGTCCTCACCGCCTTCTATACCCCGGCACCCGTCATCGGCGCCATCTACGACGCGCTGCGCGAGGCCGGCATCGGCCAGGGCGACACGCCCGCGACGATCCTAGAGCCGGGCTGCGGCACCGGCAACTTCATGCGCCTGGCGCCCGCCGACCTCGCCCTGGACTTCCACGGCATCGAGCTCGACCCGATCTCGGCGCGCATCGCGCAAGCGCTCTGCCCCGAGGCGCACATCACCGCCGCCGGCCTCGAGGAGTGCCGGGTCTCCCCCGCATCCTTCGACGCCGCGATCGGCAACGTGCCCTACAGCGGCGACATCAAGATCGACGGCATGCCGATCCACGACTACTTCATCAGGAAGAGCGTCGAGGCGGTGCGCCCCGGCGGCCTCGTCGCGGTGCTCACCAGCCGCTACACGCTCGACAAGAACTCGACCGCGACCCGCCGCGCCCTGGCCGAGCAGGCCGAGCTCCTGGGCGCGGTGCGCCTGCCGGCCGAGACGTTCAAGCGCCAGGCGGGAACCGAGGCGCTGAGCGACATCCTGCTGCTGCGCCGCCGCCCCGAGCCCATCGCGCTTTCCGACGACGAGCTTCCCGAGTGGGTCGAGACCTCGCCCTTCGAGGACACCGTCAACATCAACCGATACTTCAACGAGCATCCCGGCCGCGCCGTCGGCGACATGTCGATCGTCAGCGGTCCCATGGGCCCGACGCTCGGCGTCAGCTTCAAGGGCGGGGCCACCGCCCTCGGCGACCGCGTCTCCGACCTGCTGCGCGACAGCGTCGACCGCGCCGGCGTCGTCGAGATGGTCGCGGCCGAGGAGGCCGCCGGGGTCTCGGCGGTCCCGACCGCGCCCACGAAGTTCGAGTTCTCCGTCGCCGCGGACGGCACGATCTGGTACGGCACGGAAGACGCCGTGGAGCCCTTCACACCCGGCGGCGGCAAGACCGGCCCCGAGCGCGCCCGCGCCATGCTATCGCTGCGCGACGGCGCCCGTGCGCTGCTCGCCCTCGAGCGCGACCCCGGCGCGGACGACGACGAGGTCGAGGAGGCCATCGCCGGGCTCTCCGCCGAATACGACTCCTTCCTCGAGCGCTACGGCCGCATCAACTCCAAGAAGAACCTCGCCGTGTTCCCCTCCAAGGGGTTCACGGACCACTCGCTGGCACTCAATCTCCTGAGCCTCGAGAAGGTGGATTCCAACGGCGAGGTGACCGGCAAGGCGGACATCCTCAAGAAGCGCCTCGTCACCCCCGAGGCGCCCACTCCCGAGCACGTCGGCAACCCCTCGGACGCCCTCGCCGTCACGATCGACGCGCGCGGCGAGGTCGATATGGACTTCCTCGCCGACCTCATGGAGACCGACGTGCAGACCGCGCTCGAGCGCCTGGGCGACCTCGTGGTCACCGACCCCGACGACGCGGCGCACGTAATGACCGCCGACGAGTACCTTTCCGGCGACGTGGGCGGCAAGCTCGAGCACGTCCGCGCGCTGCTGGACGCCGAGCGCGGGCGCGCGGAGCGCCAGACCCGCGAGGCGTGGAACGGACACCTCGGGTTCTCCGTCGATGCCGACGGCCTGCCCGGCGACGTCAGCGACGCGCTCGCGCAGCTGCGCAAGACGCACCTATGGGAGAGCAGCCTGAACCCGATGACGTCGCGCTTCGCGGTGGACGGCTTCGCGCACTCCGAAGGCCTCGACCACGGCGCCCGCCGCATCAGCTGGGATTGCTGGCCGGCGCTCATCCCCCTCGCGCTCGAGGCATACGACGGGCCGCGCCCGATCGCCGTTCAAGACGGCGACGACCGCGCATCGGTGTCCACCGGCAACCCGCTGATCGACCTGCTGGCCCGCGGCCTCGGCGACTTCTATTCGGGCCAAATCAACACGGACATCGCGAAGACGCCCGCGCACGCGATCAAGTACCTCGTCTGCGACAGCGGCCTTTCCGATGAGGAGCTGGGCGCCTTCTTCGCCGCGGGCGGCTCGGGCATCCTCAACAGGTCGGAGTATTTCGAGACCTTCCGCGCGGTCGCCGGCGTCGAGATCGAGCCGCCCGTCCGCTCGTCCTACGGGGAGGTCTCCGTGAGGGAGGCGCGTATCGAGAACGGCATGCGCCTGGCCCGCGCCCTCAGGGCGGCGCCCGATGCCGTCGAGTACCTGTACCGCATCGAGCGGAAGCAGCGCTCCGAGGACCGTGTCACGAAAGCCGATCTGCTCCGCCGCGACGGCCGCCCCTCCTACCTGGTCGACTACTATTCCGGCGAGCCGGCAAAGTTGTCCGACCTCGCCACCGAGGAGGGGCTGGAGCGCTTCCGCGAGCACAAGGCGCGCTTCATGGAGGCCGCCAAGCTCGCCGTCCCGCCCGTAGATCCGGACCGCGTCGCGGCCCTCGAGCGCCTGGAATCGCGCCTCGAGGCCGTCCAGCCGGTCAAGCTCGTCCCCGGGCAGATCGCCTGCCAGCTCGGAAGCTCCTGGGTCCCCGCGTCGGTGATCCGCGACTTCGCGCTCGAGACCTTCAAAATGGGCTACGGGCACGAGAGCCGGGTGCGCGGCAGCTACCAGACCGCCGCCCAGGCGCGCGGCCTCGAGGTCCGCTACTCCGAGGTCTCCGGCAGGTGGGGCGTCACGTCCGCCAGCGGCGGCATGGACGAGTCGGTCGCGAAGAAGTGGGGCGTGGGCTCTTACAACTGCTTCATGATCCTCACCGCCGCGCTCAACGGCGGCCTCATCCAGATCGAGAAGGACAACCCCGACTACAACCCGGTCGCGGAAAAGTCCAAGAAGAAGATCCCCGACCCGGTGGCCACGGCCGCCGCCAACGCCAAGCGCCGAGAGCTTGAGGAGGCCTTCCGCGAGTGGGTCTGGAAGGACGAGGGCCGCGCGTCCATGCTCGCCGACATCTACAACCGAAAGCTCAACCGCGTCGCCCCGCGCGCGTACAGCGGCGACTACCTTTCGCTGCCGGGGATGTCGCCCGACATCCAGCTCAGGAAGCACCAGCGCGACGCGGTGGCGCGCATCATCCAGGACGGCGAGGGCACGCTGATCGCGCACACGGTCGGCGCCGGCAAGACATTCACCGGCATCGCCGCCATGCACGAGCTCAAGCGCCTGGGGCGAGCCCGCAAGCCGATGATCGTCGTGCCGAACAACCTCACCGAGCAGTGGGCCGCCGACTACCTCAAGCTCTACCCCGACGCGAAGCTGCTCGTCCTCACCGACGCCGCGGCGAAAAGCCCGGACTCGGTGCGCCGGTTCTGGGGCCAGGCGGCATCGGGCGACTGGGACGCCGTCATCGTCGGATTCAGCCGCTTCGAGAAGCTGCAGATGTCCTACGGGGCGCAGAAGGCGGCGCTCACGGCGCGCATCGACGAGCTCGAGGAATCCAGACTCATGGAGCTGGAGGACGGCGCCGGAGAGAAGGACTTCTCGGTCAAGCAGATCGAGGGCGTGCGCGACAAGTTCAAGAGCAAGCTCCAGTCGCTCGAGAAGCGAAACGCATCAAAGACGCTCGAGGGCGCGACGTTCGAGGAGGTCGGCTGCGACGCGATATTCGTCGACGAGGCCCACTACTTCAAGAACCTCGCGGTGTCGGGCGGCTCGGTGCCGGGCATGCAGACCAGCGACGCCGCCAAGTGCGAAGACCTCCTGATGAAGTGCGAATACCTGCGCGGCAACGGGCGCGGCAGCAATATCGTGTTCGCCACGGGCACGCCCGTCACGAACACGATGGCCGAGCTCTACAACATGCAGCGCTATCTCTCGCCGAGCCTGCTGGCCAGCCAGGGGGTCTCGAACTTCAGCGCGTGGGCCAAGACCTTCGGCGAGGTCACCGAGACACTGGAGCCGAAGCCCGAGGGCGGCGGCCTGGACATCAAACGCCGCTTCGCCAGGTTCCAGAACCTCCCCGAGCTCATGAGCTCGTTCCACTGCTACAGCGACATCATGACCGCAGACGACCTCGACCTCGATCTCCCCGAGCTCGAGAGCCACGCGGTCGCGGTGCCCGCGACGCCCGAACAGCTCGCCGAGGTCGAGGCGCTGGTGAAGCGCGGCGAGAAGGTCCATGCCGGTTGCGACCCGAGCGTGGACAACATGCTCAAGATCACCGGCGACGGCAGGAAGGTCGCGCTCGACCCGAAGCTGCTCTACCTCGAGGACGACCCCGACATGGAGCCGCTTTCCGGCGGCAAGGTCGACGCTTGCGTGCAGAACATCCTCGACATCCGCGAGCGCACCGAGGCCGAGCGCGGCGCCCAGCTCGTGTTCGTGGACTCCTCCACGCCCGCCTCCGGGCGCTGGAACATCCAGGACGACGTGCGCCGCCGCCTCATCGAGGCCGGCGTCCCCGAGTCCGAGATCGCCTGCGTGACCGACGCCAAGGGCAAGTCGAAGCAGAAGGAGGCGCTGTACGAGAAAGTGCGCGACGGCGATATCCGCATCCTGCTGGGGTCGACCACGACGCTCGGCACCGGGACGAACGTGCAGACGCGCCTCGCCGCGATCCACGACCTCGACTGCCCGTGGCGACCGTCCGACCTCGAGCAGCGATTGGGGCGCATCGTGCGCCAGGGCAACGGCTTCGACCGCGTCCACGACTTCCGCTACGTCTCGACCGGCACGTTCGACAGCTACCTCTACTCCATCGTCGAGCGCAAGCAGCGCTTCATCAGCCAGGTCTTCACGAACAAGTCGCCCGTGCGCACCATGGACGACCTGGACGAGACCGTGCTGTCGCTCGCGCAGATGAAGCAGATCGCCGAGGGCGACCCCACCGTGGCCGAGCGCATGGACGTCGAGAACAAGATCGGCCAGCTCAAGCTCATGAGGGAGTCCCATCTGGAGGGCCTTGCCGACGTCCAGCACAAGATCGAGACGCAGTACCGCCCGCTGGTCGATGCACTTGCCGCCGAACGGGGCATGCTCGCCGACGACCAGATCCCGTTCTCCGAGGCCGACCTGGTCCGCCAGCAGACGCTTGGGTCCAAGGACAGTTTCCTCACCGTCGGCGGCATGCACATCGCCGACAGGGAGGAGGCCATCCGGGCCCTGCGCCGCGCCGCCTACGACGTCCGACCCGGCTGCCAGGAGACCATCGGGACCTACCGCGGCCTGTCGGTCGTGTGCCGCCGCCAGCACGTCCTCGACGACGACTGGCTGCCCTATATCGGCCTCGCGGTCGATCCCGCCAAACACGTGCACATGTCGGAGAGGGTCTTCCCCTCCGGAGAGAAAGGAGCGTTCACCGTGCTCACCCAGATGGACCGAATCATCGCCAAGGACGCGAAGGGCCCCGCCGAGATCGAGCTGAAGCTGAGGACCGCCCAGCGCGCGCTCGCCGACGCCCAGAAGGCGGCCAAGGAGCCGTTCCCCAAGCAGGCCGAGCTCGACGAGCTCGAGCAACGCCTGGCCGTCCTCGAGCAGGAGCGCATCGAGGCCGAGCTGCAGTGCCAGCGCGAGCAGGCGCAGCGCATCGAGGCCGAGGCCGCCGCGATCGAGGTGGGCGTCGAGGAGGAGCGCGAGACCGAGCGCGAGCACGAGCGCGCCGCCGCGGCCGACGACGAGGCCCGCGAGGCCGCACGCATGGCGGAGCTGCGCCGCCAGGGGCTCATCTGCGAGGACTCCGCCGCGCACAATGCGGCGACCGCCGTGCCCAACGGCGTCGCGCTCGGTGTCCCGGACGACATCGCCGAGGCCGCGCGATGCTCGGCGGCCGCATCCGCGCGCGATGGGCGCGCCGAGGGCGAGAAGCGCAAGGCCGGCATGTAAGCCGGGGCGCTTTTAGGGTATACGCCATGAAGGACACGTCCGACAGGGGGCCGGTCTCCGGCCCCCTGTCCCCTTGAAACCGAAAGGACAAGCCATGCAGCCGCTCGAAATCGACTCCGCCGTATTCTGCGACGGCGCGCACTACACGATCATCTCCCGGGAGAACTCCAGCATCCTGACCTGCCCCGTCGCGAGCGGGGCGGGCGGGTACACGCTCAACAGGGTCGAGGTGCGCGACATCGACCGCGAGGCCGGGCGGCTGACCGGGCACGCCGCCTGCATCGCCGTCGACATCCCGACCTGGTGCCGCATCGCCGGAGACCCGCTCGACGCCGTCGCCGACGCGCTCGCCGACCTGCTCGACGAGACGCCCTCGCGCTTCGAGCTCGAACAGCTCGCCGCCGCCTCGCCCCTCCTCAAGGCCAACACGCCCGGCATCCCCGTGTTCCCGGGAGGCATCGCCCCCGCCGCGAACTCCTACACGCTCGCCGGGTGCTGCCGCGCCGCGCTCGTGCGCGGGCTGTCGAGCCCGGAGCTGTACGCCACCGCGCTCATGGCCGCCGAGACGGCGATATCGACGGCCCGGCAGTTCGGCGTTAAGGTCCCTGAAGCGATCGGCACCTCCGAAGGGCTGTTCTCCGCCACGATCGGCCTCGGCGGGACCGATACCGCCGAGATCGGAGTCAACTGCGTCGACGCGCGCAGCGACGGAGGCGTCCTGATCGAGGGCGCCGCCTATCCCATCGCGGACGGCGGGAGGGAGCGCGCGTTCTTCGGGTTCGTGGACACCGCAGAGGACTCGAGAGACTACATGCGCGAGGTCCCGGACGGCGCCGACGGCGTCAAGAGGCTCGCCGACGCGGCCCTGGCCGCATCGTGCGCCACGCTGTCGCCCAACACGGCCGACCCCTGCCTCGTGGCGCGCCTCGCCGCCGAGTCGCGAGAGCGCTCCCGCTCGCTCACCGACCCGTGCACGCAGGCCCGCGGCGCCAAGAGGGCAGCTGGTTCGAGCAAACAGGACGGGACGGCCGACGGGCGCAGGCCCGCGCTCTAGGGACGGCGCTTCCCGTTCGGGAACATGCGTTCACACGGCCGCGCCCCGACCATATCATCAGGGCAATATCCACATCGCCGCCGCTTTTCCGCGGCGGATCCCTTTAAGGAGCTGCGCCATGGAGCATATCGTCCTCGAATATGACGAGAACACGCGCACCGCGCTCGTCGTCGCCACTTCGGGCGGCCACGAGCCTGTCCTGAGCGGGCACGCATCGCCCTACATCGTCGCCGACGGATACGATTTCGAGTCCCGTTCCTGGGGCGCCGGGCACTACTTCACCGACATCGCCCAAGCGAAGATCGACTACGAGCGCTCGTGCCGCCATCCCTACCCGCTCGCCGAGGGCAAGCTGCGCGGCGACGAGTTCTGCACGATCCGCTGGTGCCGCGATGACGTCGCGGAAGCGTTTTCCGACTTCCTCTCCTACCCCGTCCCCGCCACCGAGAAGAACATCGATGCCGCGATCGGGCAGCTCATGGCGCATGACGGCTTCCAGGACCGCTCTATCGAGGACGGCTGGGAGACCATCAGCGCCATCATCGACGAAGATGCGCTCGACCTTGGCATCTCGACCAAACAGGGCGCGGACTTCTACAGGGACGCCTTCGGGCTCTCGAGCTTCACCGAGGCCGTCGTCTGGCCGAGCAGCGATAGGGACGCCGCGTTCGTCATGACTTCCGCCGTGGATAGCGAGGACGGCGACCTGGCGGTCTACAAGATCGATGCCGGCCTCATCGGGGACGGCGAGGTCACCGTCGACGATATCGAGCGCTTGGGCGGCAAGCGCGAGCTGTGCGTGTACAAGCACGGCCTCGACGGCATCGAGGCCATCCGCGCCTTCGCCAACCGCGTCGCGGTCGATAGGTTCGATGAGCGCTTCGGGGTCAACAACCTGTACGGCGAGCTGCCCGACCTCGCGCCTACGCTGCGCAAGGTGACCGAGGTCGCGCGCATCGTCGTGCACAAGCCCCGCGACCCGCAGGCCATCGCCGCCGCGGCGCTGTCGGCCGCCGAGGGCGGCGCGAAGGGCGCCGTCGAGCTCGTCGGCAACAAGCGCTGAGTTCACTTTGCCGCGGCAGGCGGTTCCTGCCGCGGCGTTTTTTCGTTTGGGAGTTTCAACATGGATGGAACTATCGATTTCATCATCCTCGAGCACGACGACGTTGCCGGATGCGCCCTCATCGCCGGTGCCGTCGACGGGGTCGTGCCGGCCATCGACGGGTACAACACGCCCTACGTCGTCGCAAAGGGATACGACCATGCGACCCGCAACTGGGAAGACTGCACGCTATTCGACGACATCGTGAAGGCGAAGCTCGCCTACGAGGGATTGCGCGGGCGGGAATACTCGCTTGACGGGGTCATGCGCAGGGACGATTCCGCCACGTCGGAAATCCGCGGGTTCACCGATGCGGAGCTCGCAATCGAGATCGAGAAGGCAGGCGCCGCAATGGTCGAGCACGTTGATGCCCATATGGCGCACGTCCACGACCTCGGCGGCGGCGAGGACGACAGCGCCGCATACTACGCCGCCCGGAAAAGGTACTCGGACCTGAGGCTCGAGAAGGACCGCAGGCTCCGCGCATCGATAGATCGCGGACGGAAGGAAAGTCCACGCGAGCCGCAAGCCATGGCCGCAGCAGCCGCCAAGGCCGCGCTGGATTGCGATGGGGCCGAGCTCGGACGAGGCGGCAAGAAACAATAGGACATCCACATCGCCCGCGGCAATATGATTGGAGTATCGAAATGGAGACCGTCCCGCATGTCGTCCTCGAGTATGACAAGTGGAGCGATTGCGCGCTGGTCGCGTTGACCGACGACGCCCGCTCGGCCGTCCGAGGCGGCACCGACATGCCCTATCTCGTCACGAGCGGCTACCACCGCGAATCGCGCACCTGGGCCAGGGCAACGCCGTTCGGCGACATCACGCGCGCCAAGGTCGTCTTCGAGCACCGCGTCGGCCGCGACTACGCCCCCAACGAAGGCAGGCTCCACGATGACGAGGTCATCGCCTGCCGCTGGCGCCGCGGCGATATCGCCGGGGTGCTGGAGGAGTCGCTTGACTACCCTATCCCCGCGACGAAGGGGAACATCGATACCGCGATCGGTCAAATTGCGCATGTCCGGGACCGTCTCATCGAGTATGGATGGAGGGAGATGGTCGATTCCATCCGCGTAGAACGTCTCGACCTCGGTCTCGGCAGCTCCCAGGCGGATAACTTCTACAGGGGCGTATACGACGTGACCGCGCACCACAATTCGATGTTCTGGCCGTCGGGCGACGGCAATGCGGTTCATGTGTCCCATTGCCGCTTGGAAGACGGCCCCTCGTTCGGGCTCACCGTCCGCACGATTCCGGCCGCGGCAATCGTCAACGAACCCGTCACCTTCGAGAAGATCGACCGACTGGGTGGGAAAATCGAGCTTTGCGTGGACGGTATCGATGCGGATATCGGTAAAGTCCGTGCCTTCGCCAGCTCATCGCCCGTCGTCCGCGCTTTCGTCGACCCCCTTTGCGCCTATATCCCGGCACCTAGCGATTCGGTCAGGGAGCAAGAGCGCGACATCTCGCCCTACCTGCGCCAAATCGCGCAGCGCTGCCAGCGCATCTCGCACCCGATCGACCCGCCCGAGACGGCCTCGGCGGCGACGCGCGCCACATTCGGCGGCACGGCGGCGTGGCCGGTATATCGAGGGCATAAGAACTAGTAACTAGCGGTGGACGCCTGCTTCCACCGCCCTATCCGTTAGGAGACCCAACATGAGCGACAAGCTGGACCATTTCGTCCTCGAATATGACGACGAGAGCGGTCTCGCCCTGCTGGCGATGACCGAGGCCGACGGCGGACGCGTCGCCGACGGCGCAGGCCTCCCGTATGCCGTGGCCAGCGGCTACGAAGCGGACTCGCGCACCTGGGAGTCGATCGAGTCCTTCGACGACGTAACGCGCGCCAAGCTCCGCTACGAGAAGGCCTGCGGACGCGATTACGTGCCGACCGGCGGCAAGCTCTACGATGACGAGTTCATCACGCTTCGTTGGCGCCGCAAGGACATCGCCGACTCGCTTGAGAGCGACTGGGGCAACTTCGGCTTCCCCATCCCCGCAACCGAGGAGAATGTAGATTTCGCCATCGACCAGCTCGGGAACCATATCGACGACACCATCTACAGCCAAGGCTGGGGCGTCATCCATGACTGTCTCGACCCCAGCTCGTTCGATTTGGAGGTCGGACACAGCAAGCAGGCCATTGAGTTTTACGAGCAGGTCTTCGACTGCGACGGCGACTTTTATCCCACCGTCAACGTCTGGCCCGCGGTCGACGGCGGCGGTGTGCATGTCTCCGTCTGCCCCGTCACTTTCGGGGAGCGAGACCTGGCCGTCTACAAGGTCGATGCCGGCAAGATCGGCGATGGGCCCATCACGATCCGCGACCTCGAGGACGTCGGCACCCGTGAGGTCCATGTCGACGACTTCGCGGAGAAGCCCGAGGAGGTGCGATTCTTCCTGCGCACGGATGCCGACGTGTACCTTTTCGGCTCCAGCCTGGGCAAGTCCCTCGCCGTCGAGGATGCGGACGAGGAGGACATCGCCCCGGCCCTGCGCGAGGTGCGTACCTACTGCATCGATGCAGGCAAGAATCGCGACCCGCAGCTCATTTGCGCCAAGGCCCAGGCCGCGGCGGCCAAATCCGCCACGGCCGAGGGCGATGCCGGCGGCAAGAAGCTCTAGCGCGCCATGGCCGCCCCGACCGTCCGAACGGTAAACGCGCAAAACCAAAACCATCTGGTCTTTGCCGCCTCAAATGAAGCGGGATGGCGGCGCTATCTCGAGACGCTTTCCCGGCACACGGGTTGCGCCAACGCCTTCTACAACCTGTCGGCGATGAACTGCGCCGGGCTCGCCGCATCCGACTGGCACGAGTCCCGCGAGATCCTGCCGATCGCCACATGGAGATCGCTCTTTCCCGGGGCGGACATCAAGGCAGCCGACGGGTGCCGCGGCGTCTACGGCGTCAAGTCCAGGCCGCGCGGGTCGGGCGGCGGGCTGTTCTACGTGGACGAACTGTTCCCTCCGGCGCTCCTCGTGGGGCTGCCGCCCACGAGGCTCAGGGGCGCGGCCCGCGTGCTCGACCTGTCGGTCGATATCGCCGCCGCGTCGTGGAATGACGCCAAGGCCGGGCTGCACCGCCTGGTCAACGTAGCCGACATGGACGGCGACGCCGACGCGGCGCCGGAGGCCGAGCGCGTGCCCGTCGCATGGGACGACCTCGACGAGAACACGCGCTTCGTCATCGAGGCGCACTTCCGCGCCCAGGGCCCCGGGTGCGCCAGCCCCGTGCTGCCCCCCGACGACGTGAGGGCCAAGGCCTCCTCGCTCAAGAGGTACGTCAACGAGATCGTGAAGACCGCTGCGCCCCTCATCAGGCAGATGCGCAACGGCTACCGCGCCGCCTTCGAGAGGCACCGCCGGGACGTCATCCCCGAAAGCGATCACTCGAGGGAGAGCGTGCGCGGCGCCGCCGAGAGCGGCATCGCGGGGAAGGCGGGGGGCGTGGAAGAATCCCGCTTATTGGAAAGCGGTGACCGCCCTACACCGATGGAAGCACTGCCGCTAGAGGTCTCCAAAGACGGCGCCGGCCTGCATGTCGATGTGGGAGAGCTCGCGCGCGAGCCCATCGAGAAGGCAATGAGGGCTATCGGCAGGCATTCCAGGGCGGATGGCGATGGGGCGGGTATCGAGACCGCGGTCCCCTCTTCTATGGAAAGCGTCGGGGATGCCGGCGCCACCGGGCGGCACTTCGCGCGGAAGGGCGGCGCCGCAAGCCCTCCCGGGGCGGGTCCCCAGGGCGGGAGCCTTGAGGTGGCGGATACGGAGGCGGAACCCTGCCCCGTGACCCCTTCCGTGCCGATGCGGGCCGCAGGGGCCGGCGATAGAAGCCCTGATGCGAAAACAGATCGGGGCACAGCTGGCGATACAGGAGGGGCCGTACCGGCCGGAGAGGGCGGGCGGCTCGCGGAGTCGCGCGCAGAGGCCCATGAGCGCCGACGGGAGCGACTGGGACGCCACGGGCGGCCGATGGAGCGCGGAGCGGACGACGGCGGGGAGGTCGACGTCCTGCGTCCCCGCGGGCGGCGCTACCGCCGCGAAGAGGGCGACGGCGAGGCCGGCGGCCCCGAGCGCCATGCGATGCGGCGTCGGCGCTCACCTGAGGCCAAGCCCGAGCCCGTGGCGCCGCCCGAGAAGTACTACCCACACGGCAGGCCGCCGCGGGAGACGGCGGGACACGCGAAGAGCGCCGCCGCCAGGACCGCAAAGGACCGCGGCAAGAAGAAGAAACCGCCGACGGGCAAGGGCTCGTCGTAAGGAGGTCGATGCAAATGGCCGGAAAACTCGAGGCCGGCGCCGTGGACGGCGCCGAATACTATATGGTGACGGTCTCCGAGTCCGTCACCTTCAGCTATCCCGCGCTCGCCACGGACGCCGAGGCCGCCCGCGAGAAGGTCGCCGCGCTCATCGAGGCGGGACGCGTCCGCGCTCCGCTCGACTTGGTCGGGGCGCCGTGCCGCCGCGAGGGAATCGAGGTCGTGGATGCCGTGGAGTCCGAGGACCTGAGCTGTAGGCAGGTCTGCGCCCAGACGCTCACGCCTGGCGAGGCCGAACGGCTCGTCGACGACGTCGAGGCCGGGAAGCTCTACGAGAAGACGCCGCCGCAGATGGCCCATGCCGCCAAGTCGATCCTCAAGAAGACCGGCTCGGGCAAGCTGACGCCGACCAAGCGGCAGAGGAAGTGACCGGGTTTCCCGTTCGGGAACCTTACGGGCCGCCGGGCCGCATCGCGGGACGGCGGCCCTACCATCTCGGGTATCAGAGTGCCGGCTTTTGCGAATTGGAGTGCATCGATATGGACGCAGACAGACGGAACGATACGGGTATTTTCAGATATACCGATGTGGAGTACACGCCCGAGGGCCATACGGACGCGTACCGCTGGGACGATTTCCTCGGGATCGCGGGCGGCCACGTCTACAGCGCCATGGACACCATCGATATGGTATCGACCGGCGGCCAGTACGAGGGGGATGAGCCGGAGCATGCCTATGCCTGCGAGATCGTCGGGTGCTGCGGTCTTAGCGACGGAGTCGCGCTGTTCCGCCCGGTGTCCCACGACGGGGCGGACCTGATCCAGATCGCGTTTCTGCGCAACGATGTCGACGACGCCACCGGGGCGTATACCGAGCGATTTGAGGCGGGGTCGTTCGACTTGCCCGCCGCCGACCTCCCGCGTTCCGAGTTCGGGGTCGATCTCCTGGAGTATTTCAGCGGAAGGTCGTTCAAGTACACGCCCGGCGTGAACCGCGGGCTCGACGCTCGCGAGGCGGTCGATTCCATTGAAGACGCCATCGGATGCGATCTCGGACTGTTCGACGGTTTCTGGCTCGGCGTGCCCGGCGAGGCGGATATGCGCGTCGGTCCCTATACGAAGAAGAGCCTCCTCGACTTCTCGTATTACGCCAAGGAGCTGTCGTGCAGATACGGGTTCGCCGACAGCGATATCCTCGAAATCGCCCGGCACCTTCCTGATGAATGCCCCGACTGCCTCGCGGCGGTAAAGGCCTACCTCGATTGCGAGTACGTGCCGGGTGGCGATGCGCCCGACGAGAAGACCTACCGCTGGGGCGACTTCCTCGAGATTGCCGGCGGAGACGCCCGCTACGCGGCCATGCTCGTCGACAGGACCTCGCCTGGCGAGCCCGAAGCGGGACTTCACCCCGAGACGCTGGTCGACCAGGACATCCGCGACGGCGAGGCCTTCATGCTCGCCGGGCGGCCCATCGCCCCGGAGGACGCCTACGACCTGCCCGGAACCGTCCACGGACTCTATAAGGAGCTCGCGGACAACGTCGACCGCTTTGGCATGCTCTTCCGCGACTGGCGCGGCTTTGCCGCCGGCACCGATGCGGACGATGTGCTGCGCGCGATCGACGGAGCGTTCGGCGAGACCGAGTACAGCCGCGCGGGCACCGTGCTCGGCGCCTATGCCGACGACACGTTCATGTCGCCCCTCCATGTGGCCGAGGATGCCCCGCGCGACGTCACGCCGCTCACGCCCTGGGAGGACGAGGACGGGGTGGCGTTCCTGTCGCGCACCCTTGATGCCGATGCGGGCGTGCCCGTCCCCTGCCTGTGGTACTGCATGCGCGACGGGGAGCAAGGCTTCGAGGTCGGCGGCGTCAAGCTCGACTGCTCGAGAATCGGCTTCGACGAGGTCTCCGCGGCGGCGGCCTCCAACGGCATCGACTGCGTCCTCGCCTATCTCGAGGAATCCCCCCGCGGCCTTGAGCCGCTGTGCGATATCGCCGTGCGCCGTGTCGATGCTGGGATGTCCGATGTGGTCAGACACTTCGGCAACCGGGACGAGGCCATGGCGATGCTCGGCGCGATCACGGGATGCAGGGTCCAGGCCTACGGCGTCGACACGCTCACCTACCGCGCCTCGCTCGGCAACGCCGCGGCGGCGAAGCTCGCCGCGGGGGCGCTCGCGATGAATGATCGCCTCAGCGGGCGGGGTAACGCGGTCGAGGCCGGGTGCCGTCTCTAGCGAATTGGCTTGCGTCGGCGTGATATTTGGCCCGGGGCCCTTTTCGGGTCCGGGGCCTTTTGCGTTCAAGACCCCAGCAGGCCTGTCGACTTCCCGTTCGGGAAAGAGGGTGCGTGGCCATGACTGTTGGCGATTCGGGCGGGTACTATCGGTCTATAGCGGTGACCGGACCGGTCCCGTGCCTTCGTTTCCAACCGAAAGGACTTCGCCATGAATCTCTTCATGCCCGCGGAACGCGTCCTCTACGACCGGGCCTACTACCTCTCCGATGAGGCGGAGAAAGACTACGCCTTCGAGGTCGCCGAGGAGCACGGAGTCGACGTGGGCGAAGTGCTGTACTCCGACGAGCTCATGAAGGAGGTCCGCGATGCGCTCGACAGGGACATCGACCTCTATCTCGACGACGAGATCGCCAACTTTGATTCCATGCTCCGCGAGCTGAAGTGCGGCGACGACCCGGAGCACCCGGCTGAGATCTCCGTGGTCGCCATGGGGTCGGTCGGGCGCTGGGACGTTCCCTCCCGCGGCCTCGTCGCGGCCAACTCGCTGCGCGACCTCATCGACGGGAAGGGCAGCGCGGATGCCCTCGTGGATTGCCAAATCGACCGCATCGTCGACACGAACGGCACGTTCAGCATCGAGGCGTCCCACCATGACGGCACCGCCTACCTGGACGTGCGGCTCATCTCCGGGGTATCGTTCGACGGCAAGGGGTTCAGGCTCGGAGGCGAGCGCTACGCGCCCGGCAAGATGGACCCAGATGATTTCCATATCCTCCTCGGCAACCTCTACGATGTGTCCGATGTCGGGCCGTGCTCGCTGCCGCATTTCGCGGAGCGTGCCTACGGCGCGGCGCAGGAGTCTTACCGCTTCGGGGAGACGGTGTTCGATATCTACTGTGAAACCAGCGGCACGGACAAGCCCTATAAGGTCATGGTCTCGGCGGGAGAGACTGTCGGCAAGGATGCGGGAACCCGTTTCGCCTCCGCCGAAGAGGCGAAAGCGTGGTGCTATCGGTACTCCATGCGCGAGCTCGCCGACGAGGAGAAGAAGCCCGTCCCGGGCAAGGCCGCCTCGGCCGCGAAGAAAGCCGCCGGGTGTTCCGCCGGCGACGGCACCGGGGATGCCGGCGCGATCAAGCTGTAAAAGCGCGTTTGAAAGGATATGGCCATGGCCGAGAAATACGAGCTCGACAGGTGGGCGGCGGTCGTCTGCAACGGCTTCACCGCCGTCAACGTGATGTCTTCCGGCAACGTCGAGGAGTTGGGCTGGGACTATACAGAAATGGAGCTCGACCCCACCGGGACCTGCGGGCTTTTTGACGGCATGCTGCTCGACTGGGACGACGACACGCCCGCGGAGCGCCGCGACCATGAGGCGTACTTCCCCGACGCGTTCACGGTGGGAGCGCGCATCCTGGCCGACGACTGGGACCACGAGCTCGGCAACGACGAGGTGCGTTCGCGCTGTTTCGCCATCATCGAGGACGCTGACCAGTTCACCGACCACGACACCGCCCGCGACTGGCTCTGCGAGAGCACGATGGCGGACTTTTCCGAGGTCGAGGCGAGGACGTTCTTCCAAAACCTCACGCTCATGGACTCCGAGGAGATCGCGAAGCTGGACGGGCGCCCGATCATCCCGTCCGCGGGAGCAGATGAGTGCCGCGCGGCGGTGCTCGCCTTCAACGAGAGGATGGTCCCGCGCCGCCGCGAACTCGGGCTCGGTGACACGGCCGTGGTCGGCAAGACAAAGAAGTCGGAGACAACGTCGAAGGTCGTCCCCATGAAAAAAGAGCAGGCGGTCCACGGGCTCGGTAGGGTCGATTTCTCCGGCCTCGGCTACGGTTGGGGAACGGGCTATCCCGACTCGCTTTCCGTCGACGCCATCGGCATCGATTTCCCGTCGGGTGAGCATAACATCATCCTGAACTTCTCCCCCATCACGCATGCCCCCGATGTGGACGGCAGGAAGCTCTTCTGCCATGAGACGACCATCGGGTATGACCTCAACGCCGATTCCTGGTCCGGCGCCACCATCGGACCGGACTTCTGGACCCTCGACGGCAAGGAGGCCCGCGAGTTCGCAGAGAATATCGGGCTCGACCGCCTGGCGGCGCGCGCGTGCGTCAGGCTCGGCATCGAGGCGCCGGGGCTCAAGGGCCGCGAAGCGCTCCCGATCCCCAAGGCCACCGATGTCGTACCCGAACTCAGCGTTCAGGCGGAGGCGGCCAAGAATGCCGTGACCGAGGTCACGGTCATCCCCGCGCGGGTCAGTTTCCCGGACGAGCCCGGTACCGCCCAATATCGACTCTTCTGCGAGCAGGACACGGAACCGCTCGATATCGACGAACAGATCTTCTTCTCCGGCTATACCGCGGAGGAGCTGTGCGGCATGGTCGGCAAGACGGTCAACGGGGACTTCACTATCGTGGGCGTCGAGGAACCGGAAAAGATGAAGGCCACCTACGTGCGTCCCGTTCAGAAGGCCTACAACCCTGCCGATATGGCCGGGGGGGGGCGCAAGGGGGCGGCCGGCGGCGCTATTCCTCGG
>OAWM01000416.1_pt1 | contig 32968 bp, 22 predicted proteins | sample 1495501 | NCBI WGS metagenome assembly OAWM01 (sample SAMEA2580210, study PRJEB22360) | human gut metagenome | biome: human gut; feature: human-associated habitat; material: faeces | place: Denmark | collected 2008/2010 | reverse complement strand
CCCGTGGGTTATACCCTAAGAGCAAACCACCCTTTTTAAGGGTGGTTCTGATTTGGCTGTTAGGGCTTTGCCGTAGTTGCAGCCGAAGAGGAGACGTGCGCGTTTTTTCGGTTGCCGCTCGCCTGGGGCGGGGCGGGGCGTGCATTTTTGGGAGTTTTCAGCAGTCGATGGTGCCTGCATACTGGTTTTTGGACGAAAGTCAGGCGCCATGAGTCGCATCCTGTAAAAAATGAGCGATCTCTGAGGCGCTGAGGGCTCAGAATCAGGGTTTTCAACGCGGTTCTGTGGGCCCGTTCCTGCCCTGTGGGTTCCGGGATGCTGAAAACTCCAAAATTTGCACGCCGCCCCTGGGGGTACCTTCGGGCAAAAAGCAACCGCCCCGTCGAAGTATGCATTCGACGGGGCGGTTTATGCAAAAACGGTTGTGGATGCGTCAACGGCTCACTAGAACTTGACGGTCGGTGCCTGGCGGGCGGCTTCGGCGGCCTCGAAGCCCTGGCGCTCCTTAAACTGGAAGATGCCGGCAAAGATAACGGCCGGGAACGTCTGAATGGCGTTGTTGTAGCTGAGCACGCAATCGTTGTAGCTCTGGCGCGCGTAGCTCACCTTGTTCTCGGTATCCTCGAGCGATGCCTGGAGCTGCGTAAAGTTGGTGTTCGCCTTAAGGTCGGGGTAGGCCTCGGCGACGGCAAAGAGCTGGCGCAGCGCACCGGTCAGCACGTTGTCGGCTTCCATCTTGGCCTCGGGGGTGGTGGCGTTCACGGCGGCGTTGCGCGCGTTGACCACGGCGGCGAGCGTGTCCTGCTCGTGTTTTGCGTAGCCCTTGACGGTCTCGACCAAGTTGGGGATCAGGTCGTTGCGGCGCTGCAGCTGCGTGTCGATGTTCTGCCAGGCGTTATCGATGCGATTGCGCTTGGTGACCATGTTGTTGTAGATGCCGGCGATGGCGCAGACGATCACAACGACAACAACGATACCGATGATGACGGGAAGCATGATGTCTCCGTTTCGAATGGCAGCGGCGTTTTGCGCCTGCCGTTGTTGGTATAACGTATCTAGTATACCCGCAACCTTTGGCGGTGCCGAACTTTCCGGTAAGCGTTGTGTTTCAACCAGGGAGGGGGCGCCAATAACGAACGGGTGGTACAGGTGTAAGATATGCGACAAATTAAGGAATGCTGTCTACGCCTTGAGGATGGCGATACGGATGGACCTTCGCATCAAGAAAACCTATCGTGCCCTGTTCGATGCCTTTACCGAGCTTTTGGAAGAGCATCGGTTTGAGGATTTGACGGTTGCTATGCTTTGCGACCGTGCCCTGATTCGTCGCACGACGTTCTATAAGCACTTTCGCGATAAAAACGATTACTTTGCCTTTTATATCGATGAGCTTATGACGGGCCTGCCGCAAAACCGGACCGATGCAGCGGACGCGGAGCCGTTTGATGACGTACAGGCGCTTCGTCATGAGGTCTTTGAAGATGCCATGAATATGATTCTGGCACATGAGCAACTCATGGATAACATTTTGGCAAGCAGCATGTCGGGCATGCTGACCGGCATGATTTGCGACCGCATTGCGCGTTCCATCCGCGAGCGTGTGATGAGCTCGCTTGCCGAAGATGCCCTGGCGCCCGTTTCGCTCGAGACGACATCGGAGTTTATCGCCGGTGGCATTATTCGACTGTTCACAAATTGGTGGGAGTCGGGTCACGATCTTGAGCGTCGACCCGAGATAGCCGACGTGGTCGATGCGCTGTTTGAGCGCACCATGACGCCGGTGAATCACTAAGGTGGCGGAGAGAGGGGGATTCGAACCCCCGGAACGCTCTCGCGCTCAACGGTTTTCAAGACCGCCGCATTCAACCGCTCTGCCATCTCTCCGTGAGTCGTAATGATAGCATCGTTTTGAATTTGCAACAGGGAAGGCGAACGATGACGAGCACCGAAATCGACGAGAAGTTCATGCGCGAGGCGCTGGCCGAGGCGCGCGCCGCTGCTGCGGTGGGCGAGGTACCGATTGGTGCCGTGGTGGTGCGCGCGGGCGAGATTGTCGCGCGGGCGCATAATCGTCGCGAGCTCGACCAGGACCCTTCGGCGCATGCAGAGTTCGCGGCCCTGTGCGCTGTCGCTCGGTCGCTCGGTCGCTGGCGCCTTTCCGATTGCACGGTCTATGTAACGCTCGAGCCTTGCTGCATGTGTGCGGGGCTTATGGTCAACGCGCGCGTGGGGCGCTGCGTGTATGGCGCGGCTGATGCCAAGGCGGGCGCGCTGGGTTCGCTATATGACCTGAATGCCGATTCGCGCCTGAACCATCGGTTTAATGTAACCGCCGGCGTGCTGGCGGATGAGTGTCGTGAGGTGTTGAGCGGCTATTTTAGTGGGCTGCGTGGCGCCGATGGTGCTGGCTGCGGTTGTGGGGCCGATCTTGAGGCGCATGCCGCTCATGCCGAGGCGCTCACGTGTGCCGAAGATATTGCCGTTGAGGCGGTTGACTTTGGCCCCGCGTGCCGCCGGCCCCGCCGTGTGCTGCTGGCAATCGACTCCTTTAAGGGTAGCGTTTCGAGCGCGCAGGCGGAGGCGGCGGTTGCCGAAGGCGTTCGCCGTGTGTGGCCCGACGCCGAGATGGCCGCGTTGCCGCTGGCAGATGGTGGCGAGGGAACGCTCGACGCCATCGCCGCACGCGGTGGCGAGCTTTCAACCTGCGAGGTTGCAGGTCCCTTGGGCGACCGCGTGTCTGCCCGGATGCTGGTGGACGGCGAGCACGAGTCCGCGGTCATCGAGATGGCCGAGGCGGCGGGTATTGGGTATTCGCCTTGCACGGAGTCGGCGGCGTTGGAGGCCACAACCTATGGCGTGGGCGAACTGATGCTTCGTGCGGTTCGCGCGGGTGCAAAGACTATCTATATTGGCTTGGGCGGCAGTGCCACCAACGACGGCGGCGCCGGCATGCTGCAGGCGCTGGGCGCGCGTCTTGTCGATGACCGTGGCTGCGATATCGCGCCGGGGCTCGCGGGCCTTGAACGAGTCGCCGGTGTTGATCTGACGCCGGCGCTTCGGGTGCTGGGCGGCGCACGCATCGTGGTGCTTTCCGATATCGAGAATCCGCTCGTGGGGCGTCGCGGGGCGCTTGCGGTGTTTGGCGGGCAAAAGGGCCTGCCGACAGACGATGCCGAAGCGCTGGGCGGGTATGACGGCTGGATGGTTGGCTACGGTCGACTGCTCGATACGGCGGTTGTCGAGGCACGGGCTCAGGGGCTACTGCGCATGCCCGAGGGTGCGCGGACGTTTGGCTCGGTGCTCGGCGTGCCCGGTGCCGGTGCCGCAGGCGGCCTGGGTGCCGCGCTGCTGGCGCTCGGGGCGGAGTTGCGTTCGGGCGTTGAGACGGTGCTCGACCTCATTGGGTTCGACGAGCGCGTGAGCGATGTCGACCTGGTCATAACGGGCGAGGGCAATATGGACGAGCAATCTGCTGCCGGCAAGGCGCCAGTGGGCGTGGCCCGCCGTGCCAAGCGCTATGGCAAGCCGGTTGTTGCCGTCGTGGGCGGTCGTGCCGATAGCCTGGATGCGGTGTATGGGCAGGGCGTCGACCTGGTTTTGCCGGTCTGTCGCAGACCCATGGGCCTTGAGCTGGCGCTCGATCCGCGCGAGGCAGAGGCAAACCTCGTCTGCGCTGGCGAGACTGCCGCTCGAGCTTACGACCTCGGCCGACTCTAGAAAAATTATCGTTCGGTCTAGCTTGGGTAGCCAAAAAGGTAGTCAAAAAAGCCTCGTCCCAAATTAGCTGTCTTGCCCCATCGGGCGGGAGCAGGTAAGATATATCGAGCGCCTAGCGCGTTCGATGGGTTCGGATGACGACATGTTCCGAATCTGGTCAGGTCCGGAAGGAAGCAGCCATAAGGAGCCTCTGTCGGGCATCCGAATCCATCGAGCGCACGGGCGTTTTTTGGTGCCGCGACATGGCCCGGCCGGCGGCGAGGTATTTGGTGTCTCGCTGGTCCTCGGCTTCGCCTGCGGGATCGCTCGACTACCAAACACCTCGCCGCCGGCCGGGCCCCGTCGTCCAAAAATCACCCGTAAAGGCGCGTTAATCTGAACAATTCAATCCCTTGTCTAGTGCTGCTCATTGGCTTTGCCAAAACATGTTCGGGCGCTTTGTCTCTGTGCCTAGTTTCCTGATTGTTTCGGGGGCTTGCTCTGTAACGAGTTGCTTACGCATCTCCAGGGCTCTCCGTACTATCATGAATCAGATTGAAGAGAGATGATGATAGGGAGCGCCTATACATGATTGAGCTGCTCAGGCGTTTTGGTGGTAAGTTTCGCCGGTATATGGTGATTGGTCCTGCGTGCAAGCTGATCGAAGTGATCTTTGACCTGCTGACGCCGCTGGTGATTGCCCAGATGATCGATAAGGGCATCGGCGCACGCGATGTGAACGCCGTTATTCACTACGGTATGGTGCTTGGCGCCATGGCTGTGATCGGCATCTCGTTTACGCTTGTTTGCCAAAAGATGGCGGCGCTCACCTCGCAGGGCATGGGCACCGACATTCGCGGTGCGCTCTACCAGCACATCAATAAGCTGAGCTATGCCGAACTCGACCGCTTTGGCACGCCGTCGCTTATCACCCGCATCACCAACGACGTCAACCAGGTGCAGCTTGCCGTGGCGCTGGGCGTGCGTATGCTTATCCGCTGGCCCTTCCTGGCGGTGGGCTCTATGTGCGCAGCCCTTGCCATCGACCTTAAGCTCGGCATCATCTTTTTGATCTGCACGCCCGCTATCGGCCTGGTGTTTTGGTTTGTCATGGCGCGCTGCATCCCGTACTACAAGCAGCTGCAGGCAAAGCTCGACCGCATCGCGCTTATCTGCCGCGAAGGCCTTTCGGGCGCTCGCGTGGTTCGCGCCTTCGTGCGCGAGGACCACGAGCGCGAGCGCTTTGCCCAAGCCGCTGACGACCAGGCCGATACTGCCATCGCGGTGGGCAAGCTCTCGTCGATTCTCAACCCCGTCACGTTTCTTGTGATGAACCTGGGCGTGTGTGCCATCCTGTGGGTGGGCGGCATCCAGGTCAACGTGGGCGAACTCACGCAGGGCCAGGTCATGGCGTTTGTGAACTACATGACGCAGACCCTGACCTCCATCGTGTACGTCGCCAACCTGGTCGTGGTCTTTACCAAGGCGAGCGCGAGCGCGTCGCGTATCAACGAGGTGCTCAACTGCGAGCCGAGCATCACCGACGAGGACAACGAGCCGGTCGTGCTGCCCGAGCCGAGCGAACTGGCGGGTGGCGCTGTTCCGGTTCCCGCGCTGAGCTTGAGCCATGCGAGCTTTTCGTTTGGCGCGGGCGCGGCAAATGCCGTGAGCGATGTGACCCTGGAGCTGCCGCTGGGCAAAACGCTCGGCATTATCGGCGGCACGGGCAGCGGCAAGTCCACGCTCGTCTCGCTTATCCCGCGCCTGTACGATGCAGGCACCGGCAGCGTGAGCGTGATGGGCGCCGACGTGCGCGCTTGGCCACTCGATCAACTGCGCCACGTGGTCGCGACCGTCCCGCAGCGCGCGTCGCTGGTGAGCGGCACGATCCGCAGCAACCTAACCTGGCGCGACGAGGCAGCAACCGACGAGGAGCTCTGGGCGGCGCTCGACATGGCGCAGGCGAGCGAGTTCGTGCGCAACAAGCCGCAGGGGCTCGACGCCCCGGTCGAGGCGGGCGGCAAGAACTTTAGCGGTGGCCAACGCCAGCGCCTGACCATCGCGCGCGCCCTGGTGGGCTCTCCGCAGGTCCTAATCATGGACGACTCCGCCTCGGCGCTCGACTTTAAGACCGATGCAGCGCTTCGCCATGCCATTCGCGAACGAAGCATGCGCGGTGCCGCCGAGGGCGGGCTGCCGCTCACGACCGTCATCGTGAGCCAGCGCGTCTCGACCGTGCACGACGCCGATATGATCTGCGTTCTCGACCACGGCTCGGTCGCGGGCCTGGGCACGCATGACGAGCTGTACGCGACCTGCCAGCTCTATCGCGAGATTTGCCAGTCGCAGCTGCGCCGCGAGGAGCTCGAGGGCCAGCAGGGGAGCACGGCGCCCGCGCCCACCCCGATCGCCCCCGCATCCGTTTGCGCAAAGGAGGGCTGCTAAATGAATCCGTACACTTCTTCCGGTTCGGTCGCCACGATGACGGCCAACGTGTCCGGTAACGATAACCTCAACGACCTGGGCGACGGTCCGCGCCAGCCCGGCGATCCCGGGCGCTATCCCGTGGGTGCGGTGACCCGCCGCCTGCTGGGCTATGTTCGCCCGCACCGCGCCTCGTTTACGGCGTCGTTTGTGAGCGCCGCCATCTCGGTGATCTTGCAACTCTATACGCCCATCCTCATCGGCGAGGGCATCGACCTTATCGTCGCCACCGGGCAGGTGGACTTCGATGCGCTGCTGCCGCTCGTTACCAAGCTCGCGATTGTCGTGGTGGGCGCGGCGGCCTTCCAGTGGCTACAGGGCTATTGCGTCAACCGCCTGTCCTACGAGACGGTGCGCGACATGCGTGTGGAGGCGAGCGACAAGCTCAGCCGCATGCCGCTCAGCTTTATCGACAGCCATGCCCACGGCGACCTTATGAGCCGCGTGGTCAACGACGTCGATCAGGTGGGCGACGGCCTGCTGCAGGGTTTTACGCAGCTCTTTACCGGCGTCATCACCATCGTAGGCACGCTCGCGTTTATGCTCTCCATTAACCTGGCCATGACGCTCGTGGTGGTGCTCGTCACACCGCTCTCCATCTTTGCGGCCGGCGCCATCGCCAAGCTCTCCAACAAAAGCTTTACGGCCCAGCAGCGCATCCAGGGCCAGCTCGGTGGTCATATCGAGGAGTACGTAGGTGAGCAGAAGCTTGTCGACGCTTTTGCCTATGGCCCCAACGCCCAGCAGCGCTTCGATGCCCTCAATGCCGAGCTCTACACCGCGGGCGAGCGCGCGCAGTTTATGGGTTCGCTCTCCAACCCCGGCACGCGCTTTATCAATAACATCATCTATGCCGTGGTCGCTGTGATCGGCTGCGTGGGCGTGATCACGGGCGTGCCCGCGGCGCTCACGGTGGGAGGCGTGCAGGTTTTCCTGTCCTACGCCAACCAGTACACCAAGCCGTTCAACGAGGTCACCAACGTCATTACGCAGATCCAGACGGCGTATGCCTCGGCGCGCCGCATGTTTGCACTGCTCGACGCCCGCGAGCAGGAGCCCGATGCGTCAGATGCCGTGGAGCTTGCCGTCCCGCGTGGCGAGGTGACCTTTGAACACGTGGACTTTAGCTATGTGCCCGACCGCAAGTTGCTGCAGGATATCTGCATCGAGGCCAAGCCCGGCATGCGTTTTGCCCTGGTCGGCCCCACGGGCTGCGGTAAGACAACGCTCATCAATCTGCTGCTGCGTTTTTACGATATCGATGCCGGCCGCATCATGGTCGATGGCCGGTCTTCGCGTGACTACACGCGCGCAAGCCTGCGCCGTGCCTTTGGCATGGTGCTGCAGGATACGTGGCTGTTCGAGGGCACCGTGGCCGAAAACATCGCTTACGGTTGTCCCGATGCTACGCGTGAGCAGATTGTCGAGGCCGCCAAGCGCGCTCATGCGCATAAGTTTATCGTGCAGCTGCCAGGCGGCTACGATACGGTGATCGGCGAGGACGGCGGCACGTTTAGCCAGGGCCAAAAGCAGCTGCTGTGCATCGCGCGCGTTATGCTCACCGATCCGGCTATCTTGCTGCTGGACGAGGCGACTTCGAGTATCGATACGCGCACCGAGCTGCAGGTGCAGGCGGCATTCGACGAGCTTATGGCCGGCCGCACAAGCTTTGTGGTGGCGCACCGTCTGTCGACGATCCGCAATGCCGACTGCATTCTGGTCATGCGCGACGGCCAGATTATCGAGCGCGGCACGCACGACGAGCTGCTGGCGGCAGACGGCTTCTATGCCGAGCTCTACCGCAGCCAGTTCGCCCAGTGAGGAAGCCCGTGGGGCAAATTAATCAATCGACAGACGGTGGTTTACATCTGTCACGTAAGTACTAAGATATTCATCTAATAAATTGCATTAGTGGCTTTAGTTTTGGGGGAAACGAGGCAACGTGACTATGACGTGCTCTTTGGTGGTTAACAGCAAGAGCGGTAATACCAGGATGGTTTCGGGCGCGATCAAGCGCGCTCTGCAGGCTGCGGGTGTTGAGTTTGTCCATGCCGCGGCGTTGAGCGACGATGCGGATGCAGATCAGGTTGCGCTCGAGGCGCAGGGCGCCTGCGCGGCCGACACGGTGCTCGTCGGTTTTTGGTGCGACAAGGGCGCGTGCACGCCTTCGGTCGCGACGTTGCTCTCCGCCTTGCACGGCAAGCGCGTCTTCCTGTTTGGCACCTGCGGTTTTGGCGCCAGCGAGGAGTACTTCAGGCAGATTATCGACCGCGTATCGTCTAACTTGGCCAATGATGCCGAGCTTGCGGGCTGGGCGATGTGCCAGGGCAAGATGGGCCCTGCGGTAAAGCAGCGCTACGAGGCAATGCTTGAGCAAGAACCCGAAAACGCGCGCTATAAGATGCTGCTCGATAACTGGTTTGCCGCAAAGGACCATCCCACCAAGGAGGATCTGGACCATATGGCGGCGGCGGCCAAGAAGGCCGTGCTGGGCGAGTAGCCTCGCCGTTCGCGGTCCTTCGTGCAAAACAATACAAATGTGAAAGCCTCGAAATCCTCGAGGCTTTTTTCTTGACACTCGTGGGCGCAACCGTGGAAAGCGTTTGGGACGACATTTTCCATCACCCCGATGACGAGACCGTCCTGGACGACACGCTCGCATGCGTTCGCTGGTGCATTCAGAGTGGGACGGGGTTTCCGGATGGATGGGGTTTCCAGAAGGTATGGGCTGAGGGCTACGCGGGGTAGCCGTAGAGGCATGAATAAGGGGGTTGAAAATAAACGATACTAAATGCAGTATAAATTTAATGTGGGGGGGGGGTACGATATCTAAGCCGTACAAAATATCAGACCCTCTATCGAAAAGTTGCGTATGGGTTAGCCGCAGTTGTTGGATAAAGCAGACAAGTGTGGGGACAAATAACCACTTACGGCAAAAATAGTAGCATTTGGCGGAAAGACGTTGATAAAAACGCGGAAGTAGCTACGGTGATTGTTATAAATAGATTTCAGATTGGCTTTTCGAACCCATCTATTAAACGTCTTAGAAAAGTGGCTAATCCTTGATGGGATCGAATATGGCCTCGATGGGGATGAAATAATCACGTTGGCAGCGCGCGGATTCAGACGATTTATTTCGCTTCTTAGTAGCATGGCGCTCGCGCTTGTCATAGCCCTTGCCGTTGTTTCTTTCGCTCCCCGCGCATTCGGATACACGCCTTTTGCAGTGCTCTCGGGCTCTATGGAGCCCGAGCTGCCCGTCGGCTCCATGGTGTTTGTTCGCCAAGTTGAGCCGACGGATATTGCCGTGGGCGACAATGCAACCTTTTACCGATCGGACGGCGCCGTGGTGACTCACCAGGTGTACGAGGTCGACCCTGTGGCTCAGACGATCGGCACGCAGGGAATCGCAAACAAAAATGCAGATGGAACCATCATGCACGACGCCGAGCAGACGCCTTTTTCACGCGTGATCGGCGTCGTTTCTTTTTGTGTCCCTTACCTGGGCTTCGTTAACGCATATTGCACGACGATGCCCGGTTTGCTTGTTGTGGTGGCCGTTCTGGTGCTGCTGGTCGCGGCGTCGATTGTGCTCGATCGGATGGTTCCCGACGAGCCTGCGGACAAGCATGCCCGCGCGCATGCGAGGGGGCGGCGTCCATAGCGGCAGGGGAGAGGTGTCGGCAACGGCAAGGGCCGTTGCCGGGGAAAACGATTCTCGAAAGGAAGAGAACGATGGAGAACAAGAGGAAAAAGCGCTACGGCATAGTTGCCGCCTTGCTGCTGCTGGTACTGGCTGCCGGCGTGGGCACCTACGCCTGGCTGACGGCGCAGTCGAGCCTGACCAACAACTTCACCACTGCGGGCATCAACAAGCCCACTACCGATCCCGACCATCCGAATCAGCCGCTTCCGGATGATAACACTAAGGTCAACGGCAACTTGACCGAGACCAAATGGGTTAAGGACTCTAAGCTCGCCCCTGGCGTGTCTGTACCCAAGAATCCTAATGTCGGTATCGGCAAGGGATCCGAGGATGCATATGTGTACGTTTTCGTGAACAACAAGACGGCGTCTGCCGGGACCGCTGATTCCAAGACGACTTACTTCACCATTAACTCTGGCTGGAAGGCCGTTGATGCGACCGCCGTTGAGGGCGAGCCGACTCATTATCTCGGTGGCCTTTTCGTTTATGTTGGCGAAGGAACCGAGGCTACCCCGCTTATTGCCAGCAAGACTGAGGATAAGTGGACTGGCGAGCTGTTCAGCCAGGTGACTACGCCCAAGGACACCGAGCAAAAGGATTTCGCCAATCCTGCCACGATGGATGTCAACTGCTTCATTTACGCAGCAGACAATACCGCTGAGGGTTCGTCTGCGTCTGCCTTGGCTGCTGCCACGGATTGGGCTAACGGCCTGAAGTAATCCCACCCCCTCCACCGAGATCCCGACCCGCTCCCCATCCCCATTTTCGGGTCGGGATCTCGGTCCCCCTTTGATCGACGACTGGCGAACGTAATGCTCAACAATCTTTCCGACAATCAGAAACGCACCTTGGCGCTTGCCGCGGTGGCGCTGTTGGCCCTGGCGTGCCTGTGCGGCACGCTGGCTTTCACCGTTGATATGGTTCCGGCGAACAACGTCCTATCGTTTGGCAGCGTGAAGGTACGAGTCTGCGAATACACCCTCAACGAGCAGGGCGAGGAGATTCCGTTTGAGGCCGACGAGCGCGGCGACTATCCCGACACCGAGGCCGGGGGCTCTGACATCAGCCGCATCGTGCGCGTGGAGAACGCCGGCGCGCAGCCTGAGTACGTTCGCGCGCGCCTGCGCATGACGTCGGTGGCGCCCGACGGTTCGAGCGCGGACGCCTCGGGCAACGTTGCCTTTCACGTGAACGCGGGCGAGGGGTCCCCGTGGATCGATGGCGGCGATGGGTGGTACTACTACCGCGGATTGGCCGGACGCGGGGGCGTGCTCGATTCCGGCGCCATGACGGAGAGCCTCATGGACTCGCTGCGCTTTGTGGGCGACTACCACGATGCCGCGCGCGACGGTTCGTTCAGGCTCGATATCGACGTCCAGGCCGTGCAGGCCAAAAACCAGCAGGCAAACGATACCGTCCTCGATGTGCTCGACGTCGCGGGCTGGCCGGAGGCGAACTAGCCCATGGAGATTAAGACTATGAACCGAGGCGTGCTCGGCAGGCTGGTTGCCGTGGCGGCGATCGCCCTTTGCTGCGTTGTGGCGCTGCCGGCGGTGGCGCATGCCGAGGATCAGACCGAATTCCATATCACAAACAGGAACGACTTCCTGGCGTGTGTCGCGCTGTCGCGACAGCGCGACACGTCGCAGTGGCGCGTCTATCTCGATAACGATATCGTTCTTAACGATGATGATATGAACGCCATTGTTGAGGATACGGTCAAGCACCTCTCCTTTGGCAACAAAGAGCATCCCTTTAAGGGCGTCTTTGACGGTCAAAACCATACCGTGAAGGGCCTGAACTACGAGAATAAGGTCTTGGATCCCGAGCGCGATACGGGCTTTTTTGCCGAGACCGATGGCGCCACCATCAAGAACTTCCTGGTCAAGGATGCCAACATCTGGGCGGACTTCCGCGGCGGCATTATCGTGGGCAGGGCGATCAACACCCACTTCGAAAACGTTATGGTCATGGAGAGCACCCTGCACGTTACGTGTGCCAACAACATGCTCAATGTGATTACCAATGCGGGTTTTGAGGGGGGCCTGATTGCCGGCGAGCTCGACGGTTGCACCCTCTACAACTGCGAGGTCCATGGTGGCCGCGCCGTTAACAACACGACCTCGGGCGTACAGGCAATCGGCGGCGAGGGCCTGTATATGGCGGCGTTTGCCGGCTACGTTAAGAACTCGACCATCGAGTATTGCCGCGTGACGCCTACGCGCAACAAGGATGGCTCGATTGCCGAGAAGGGCATGACCGACGTTACCAATAAATACGATGTGGCCATCGGCGCCCTGGGCGGCAACAACGTGTACGCCTCGGGCTTTGTTGGCTGCATGGCGGGCGACGCCAAGATCATCGACTGCTTCTCGACGGCGCAGTGCTACAGCTATGCCGCGTCGTACGTGGGTGTTGTCGCCGTGACGCGCGCGTGGACGGGTGGCCTGGCGGGCCGTATTTTGACTGAAAAGGGCAACGAGCTCGTCCGCAGCCATTTTGCGGGTGACTTGAGCTCGCGTCAGTACAACCCCATCGCCGTGATCCCCATCATCCAAAACGACGTGAACCTGGGCGGTATTGCTGCGCGCGCCAACAAGGGCGATGCCACGGTCACCGAATGTTACTTTAAGCCGAGTGTGAGCCTTTCCGGCAATAGCCAGGGCAATCCTGCCAAAAAGAAGATCCCCTCGTTTGGCGGCGACGGTACCACCAAGGGCGACGGCTACGGCCCGTGGGATGACGAGCGCTACACCACGCGCGAGCTGTGGGAACAGCACGACTATGACTTTTGCGCCGGCACCATGCGCTCGACCGCTAACGATGAGGCCCTTGGCGGTTCGCATGCCAACGAGTGGGCGATGGATTACAGACTGAATATCCCCGTGCATGGCCAGAGCGTTAAGGCGACGATTGATTTTCCCGGCGCGGGTACCGCGACAATCGAGAAGACCAAACTTGGCAAAGACCAGGCGACCACGGATCCGTACGCCTTTGCCGTGAGTGCCGTGCTGGCGGGAACTGCTCAGGGCTTGGCCCAGGGCGATACCTCGGTGACGTTCAGGCAGGATACCTCCGCAAAGCCTGCGGGGCTGAGCGAAGCGAACGGCGGCTACCGCTTTATGGGCTGGTTCCGCGAGCGCGATGTGCGTGCGAATCGAATTGGACAAGACAACAGCTGGTTTGACGGCAAGACCGATGACGCTGCGGTGAAAGATGGCAAGCGCGTTCAGGACAACACGAAGCACGAGGCGACGTCTATCTACACTGCCGACAACGGCAAGGATCATGCCGAGAGTGAGGGCTTCAAGGGCAATGACCTCTTTATCGCTTCATACGAGGCGCAGGTGCTGTTCTATAACGTTAAGGGCGAGATGCTCAATTGGAAAGACGGCAAGGCGCACGATCAGTCTACGGACTGGTACCGCTATGGCGTCGGTTTGACGCCCGCTGCCCCCGCGGATCGCGGCGGCTTGCCGCCTACCGCGACGTTTATTGGATGGACCACGCAGCCGAATGCCGATAAGAGCATGAATGGCGCCTATGCTGCCATTACCTCAGATCAGCTGGCTGATCTGAAAAACAAGGGAGCATTCTATCCCGTGGGCAGCGAGATTGCCGTGGTCGGCCCCACCGATTTCTATCCCGTGTACAGCGACTACGTGTCGAACATCATGACGGTGTTCGAGGGCAATGAGCAGGACAAAATCGACAATGAGACCCTACGTGACGGCGTTGGCAAAACCAAAGTCGACGTCCAGACTGCCGGGGACGGCACCAGCGTCTACACGGTACAGGTGCGCGACACGGACGGTACGCCCCTGTCCGAGGGCGGCAAGCTGCCCGATGGGTATCGCTTCCTGGGCTGGTACGAAAACAAGCAGGTCGCCGATGGGTCCACGGTTGAGGTCCGCGTAAGCCGAGACCCCAGCTATACACTCCCTGCCGATGTCGATCTAACCGTGCCGCATACCTACATCGCCCGCTTTGAGTACCGAGTGGATTATTACGTTCGGGCTTATACCAACCATGGGTTTACGGACAGCAAGCTGCTTTGTTCCGTTTGGAATCGCTATCAAACGCCCTTTGAGGAAAACCTCGGTAGTACCTTCGTGCGTGAAAACGTCGTCCACTGGGGTCCGGAGCATGTTGACCACGGTATAAAGGATAGGTATGACGAAACGTGTGACACGCGCTTCACGAAGGAAACCCTTGTCGTGAGTCCCCTTAATGCGTACTCGCACAACGTTAAAAACGATACGGGAGCCGATACTCTAAAAGACCTCTATGCCGATACCGATTTTCCAGGCGCTGCAACGCTAAGCGATACCTGGACTTCGGCTTCGCTGAACGTAACGGTCAAACTGGTGAATGATCGCTATCGCCTGAATTTCTGGACGCTTGAGCGCGGCAATGGCTGCTGGACGTATGTGAAAAATCCCATCGAAAGCACGATGCTGGATCTCGATACGAAGTATTACGTTCGCGCGATGATTACTACAGACGTTAACTTCTACAACAAGGACAACACAATCCTGAAGGCCGCTACGCGTCGTTACGAAAGCAACCTGCTGCAAAATAAGGTGAATGGATCAGACCCTACGTACACGTATTACTACCCGCACGTGAACACTTCGGTTGAGGCAACAGGGGACCCGCAGGATGAGCCAACTGGTTCTTATGAAAGCCCCTTGACCCTTGAGTCTTCGCCGACTGATGCCGAGATGGCGGTGCCGGGTTATAAGTTCCTGGGCTAGATTTCGACCGCCGAGGTCAAGAAGGATTCTGCCGTCTGGAAATATATCTATGATGTCGCCAACGACCCCTATGTGACGAGCAATCCGGAAAAGGCGGCGCCATACTTGGCGACACCTGACTCCAAGGTTACCAAGTGTCAGGATGCTTATCCCGTCTACGCAAAGTACGACGTCAACTACACCACCAACCTGCATCGCGCCGGTTTTGAGGGCACTTCCGAGGTAAATGTTCCTAGGTATGACATCACCCCCGCTCTCAATGCGGACACCGATCCCGCCACGGCAACGGTGACTCCTGATACCGAAACGACGGTATACAAGTCCGGCAGCGAGCGATACAAGCTGGACAGGGTCGAAATCGAACTCCCGAATGGTGAGGTTAAAGAGCTCAAATCTAACGGCAATAACTCATATTCCTATCAGGTGAAACCCGGCGGCGCCTATACATTTGTAGCGTACTATTCGCCGTTGGCGGTCGTGTATCATCTCAATGCCAAAGATGTGGATGGCAAAGTTGCTCAGAAAGGCGATATGCTCGGCAACCTTGATGGCGGCATCCCGAAGCCTACTTATGACGTCCGCACTATCGATGGGGATACAGGTAAGTTCAACGTCTTCGTGGGCTGGACGGAAGCCCAGCCGGCACCTGGCAAGGGCTATGTCGCTTGGTCGGAGGGCATCAGTATGGTGAGTGCTTCTACCGTGGTCAGGGCCCCCATGGAGCTGTACCCGGTCTACCGTCCCAGCCTGGTTACCGTTCAATCGAACATCGACTCTAAACTTGCGAATCCCGATCTTGTCCGTAGTCTCGGCCGCACTGATTCCGGCGATCAGATTTCTCTTGAGGTCAAGGCCGCCGAGGAGGTTGAGGGCACTGACGGCACCAAGTACGACTTTGTCGGCTGGTCGCGCGATTATGTCAATGACGGGCAGTACAGCCTGATGACTGACGAAGAGAAGTATCCCCTCGAGGGCAGCGAGCCCTTTGAGAGCGTGACCTACACCGCGGTGTACAAGATCGCGCCGCATAAGGTGCGCTATCACGGTGTCGACGGGTCGGTCATCTTTACGGCGACGGTCGACTCGGACGACGAGCGAGCGACGGGCGCGGGTTTCGTTCATGACGTCGATGTTCCCAAGATGGATGAGGGTGGCAACCCGGTCTTTGATGACAAGGGCGATCCCGTGATGGAGCAAAAGTCCGTCGCGTATGACCCGGACGCTTATTCCAAGATCGTTGCGCAGCTCGATGGGCGGGCGGCGACCAGCGGTGACGTGCGCGAGCTCTTCCTGGAGTGGCGATATGTGGGTGCCGATGGCACTGCGAAGTCTTGGAATGGGTTTAAGGGCGAGCCGATCACGGGAGACATGGATCTGTATCCCGTGACGTATCGCGTGACCGCCAACGACACGTCCGATGCTGCGAACCCCGTAGCCATGACCGCGAAGCTCAAGTGGCTGCTCGATCCCACTGCTGCCAATACGGTCGATGACAATGCCGATAAGGCGCCGTTTAAGGTTTGCTTTGCCGAGCCGTTTATGGGAACGCAGTTGACTGTCACGGTTAAGCAGGCGAGCTATGGCCCCAATGCATCCGTGACGGAGGAACCCGTAAACGGCAAGCTTGTCTCGCTCTACAGCCTGGGCTCGGGTAACGGTTCGTTCGACTTGGCCAACCGCCTGGATTCCAAGACGACGGGCGAAGGGGAGCAAGGCGACGGCAATGCCGTGTTCGACTTCGCCAAGACCCATGCGCTGACGATCGTCAAAAAGACCACCGATGCTAATGCCATGGGACAGACGTTCCGCTTTAAGGTGACGAAGACGGCGGAGGGAGCCTCTCCCGAGACGCGCGTGGCCGAGGTGAAGGTCGATAAGCGGCAGCAGGAAAACGGTGAGACCTGGTATGTCGGCAGCGTGCAATTTGCCGCGCCGACGGGCATCTATACCGTCGAGGAAGATACGGCTTGGGCATGGCGCTACGAGGGTGAACTGAGCACGCCGGGCAAGGCGCCCGGTAAATCTGCCGAGCTGACCATCTCGTCCGCCTCGAGCGCGGGCGACACCGTGGTGACGTGCGTCAACACGCGCGCGAAGGACAAATGGGTCGATGGCGGCTCGCGTGCCAAGAATGTTTGGGAAAACGGCACGCTGAGGAGGGAGGACTAGGATGACTAAGCGCAAGCGGATCGTCGCCCTCCTTGCCGGCGTTCTCCTTTTGGCCGGCGCTGCCGGCACCTTTGCGTGGCTTTCGGTTACGGGCGTGCTCGTCAACGAGTTTGGCTTTGGCTCGGTGTCGCCTTCGGTGGACGAGACGCTCAAGGACAACGTGAAAAGGGATGTCTCGGTAAAAAACACGGGCTCGGCTCCGGCATACCTGCGTGTTGCGGTGGATATCTACTGGCAGGACCAGGATGGCACGCGCCTGTGGGATGAGCCGGTTGCCGGCACCGACTACACCATTGAGTGGGGCGATAAAGGCGATGCCGCCGCCACTAACAGCCCTTCATCTTGGGTTCTTGCGAGCGACGGGTTCTACTACTGGACATCGCCTGTTGCGCCGCTCGGCAAGACGGGCGTGCTCATCAAGAGCGTGACCGAGAAGAAGGCAGATGGCAAAAACCTAGTAGTCGACATTTCGACCCAGGCGATTCAGTCCACGCCCGACGATGCGGTCACCGAGGCATGGAAATGTACGGTCAATGATGGCGTGCTGGTGCCGCCACATGGAGGTGCGTGAGTATGGCGCTCCCAATTCGCAAAGGCGTTACGCGCTCCTTGCGTTGCATGGTCGCGGCCATTCTCTGCGTGGTCGCGCTCGCCGTTCCCGCCCGCGCGTTTGCCGATACTCCCGCGATTGCCTATGACGGAAATGCGCGCCAGCTGACGGTAACGGGGGCGACGGGCTCCTCGGGGGAGCCAGATCTGTTTCCCGCCTTTAAAGACCTAATGCCCGGCGATACGCGCGGGCAGCAGATCGAGGTTCGTGCCACGGGCGTAAAGTCCCAGGTACGCGTGTTTGTGCGGGCCGTTGTCGATCACGAGACGGCACACCTGCTGTCGCCCATTACCTTAACGGCGTCGGCGAGCGATGCATCTGCAGGCTGGCTCCAGACGGGAACGCCTGGCAGCGTATTCGCATATCCCACGCAGGTCGCAACGTTTACGAGCGATGGCAGCGCGGTGCTCAACTTGCAACTAAGTGTCCCGACGTCGGTCGGCAACGAGCTTGCCGACGCAAGCAAGACCATTCGCTGGGAGATTACCGCCGAGGATGATGGCGAGAAGATTCCCGTACAACCTGCTGGCAGTAAGAGCCCCGGTCTGTTTGGCCTGGTGGCAACCGGTGACAGCACGCTCACATTGCTCTTGGTGTTGCTGACGCTTGCAATCATCGCTTTTATGGCCGCGCTGCTTTTGTCCCGGAGGGATAAGCGCTAGGTCCATCTTCTAAATTGATGGAAGGCCTAATAGGCGGATGTTCTATACCCAGATGTATTCAGGGTGGGATACGCTTTCCGGATACAAAGAAGGCCACATGACGTGGCCTTCAACTTATATATGTTCAGCAGATGCCCCCATGACAAGCCGCGCTTCAACACCGAGGCGTCTGCCCGGCCGGCGCGGAATGTAAGGTTCATCGCGAGTTCCGCACGAGCCGGAGAGCACTTAATGTGCTCTCCGTGCGAGCAGGACTGCCCGAGCAGGGAATCTTACATTCCGCGCCGTCCGGGCAGACGAATCGGGATACAGACCCGCTACTTGATCTTGGTCGTACCTGGTGCCAGGTTGGGGTCGGTCTCGTTGGCCTCGGTCTGGAAGTGCTCCGTATAGACGTTCTTGCCGTCGCGGAACATCTCGTAGTACTGCATCTTGGCGTAATCCTCGCGCGCCTTGGTGGCGGCTGCTGCGGCGGCGTCGTCACCGGTGACGTTGGAGGAGAGCGCCCAACGCAGGCTGGCGTCCTCGTAGCCCACGGAGTTGATGGCGGGCAGCGACTCGCGCAGCGTCATGTGCGCTTTCTGGTAGTCGGTCAGCGGGGCGCCGATCAGCTGCATAAGCTGCGTGGACAGGTAGTTGGTGGACAGGTCGTCGACCTCGCTCGTCTGGTCGCAGCCGGCAACGTCGTAGTTGGCCCAGATGATGTAGTCGGTCTGCCACAGACGTTCCTGATGCGTGGCATCGTCCTCGCCGGTAAACCACTTGTCGTTGAACTTTGACGGGAAGAACGGCTGGTGATCGCCCCAGAACACCACGACCACCTTGCGGTCGAGCTTGCTCAAGGCGTTGAGGAAGTAGCGCAGCGCCTGGTCGGACTGCTCGATGCACGAGACGTACTCGTCGACATCGGACAGCGTGCCGTCCTCGATGGTCTTGGCGTCCAGATCGGTCGTGTCGATGTTGAGGTGCATCTGCTTGTCGACCGGCAGCAGGCCCGTGTCGTAGCCCGAGTGGTTCTGCATGGTCACGTCGAAGATAAACTGCGGATCGGCGTTCTGGTCGAGCAGCTCAAGAATTTTGTCGTAGGTCGCCTGGTCGGTCACCATGCCGCGCAGGGTGTCGGCTCCCTGGAAATCGTTGATGGACAGGAACTGGTCAAAGCCAAAGTCCTTGTAGACGTTCTCGCGGTTCCAGTTGGTCGCGTGGTTGGGGTGCATGGCCGTGGTGGAATAGCCGAGCGATTTGAACTGCTCTGCCAGGTTCCCGGTCGTTTCCATGTTGTAGATGGTGTAGGGGTACACGCCCGAGCCCAGGTTGGCCATGGAGTTGCCGGTCATAAACTCAAACTCGGTATTGGCGGTGCCGCCGCCGTAGGCGCTCACGTAGAGCTTGCCGCGGCTGAGGCAGTTGGACAGGCTCTTAAAATACTGCGGGCCCTCGTAGCCGGCGCGCATCTCCTGATAAATCGAAAGGTCCGAGAAGGTCTCGTTCATGATGGCGATGACCGTGGGCTTCTCGCTGTCGAACTGCTTCTTTGCGGCGGCGCGCTCGTCGCTCTTGGCCGCGTCGGACTTGTCGTAGGCCTTGGCGTACTTTTTGAGCGTGGCCTTGGCATCGTCGACGGAGTAGTCGGCGGGTTTGGGCGGCTTGATGGACTGCGCCGCACTAATAAAGGCAGGCAGGTAGCCCTCGCGCCAGTAGCTCTCGAGCGGGCGCCAGGTGTAGACGGTGATGCCGAGGGTGTTGTAGTAGTCGATGAGCGTGACGTGTGCGGTCACGCCGCCCAGGCACAGCACCGCCACGAGCAGGTTGGTGAGCAGCATGCGCTTGGCGTTGGCGGCACCCTTCTGACGGTGCGGTGCCACCAGGCCGGCGTACTCGCATAGCAGCATGGCGATGGCGGTAAAGCCCATGGACAGCACGCAGAACAGTGAGATCGAGAAGGTGTAGCCGGTGCCGGCGACCGCGGCGGCGGTGGAGATGGCCGAAAGGTCGCCCGGCTGGATGGGCATGGATTTAAACGTGATGACGAAGAACTCGGCAATGCCCAGGACAAAGAGGGCAAAGGCCAGGACCGCGGGAGCCGCGCCGTGGCGCTGGAACAGGAAGAACAAGCCGGCCATGAGCACGGTGATGATAGCCCACTCGAGCAGGATGCACAGGGGGTAGACCCAGGTAAAGTCGTGGTTGGACGAGACCTCCATGCCCAGCAGCGCAAAGACGCCGGCGAGCAGCAGGCACAGGACGGCGGCGACGAGCGGTTTGCCCACAAAGGCGCCGCGCAGGCGGGCGAGCTTGCCGGTGGGGGCGGGGGCGTCGGGCCCGGCGAACGCAAAGACGCGCGGGGCGATGCGGTCGCGGGCGATGCTGGCCCAAGCGCAGCCGGTGAGGATGGCGTTGGTCAGGATGAGCATCACAAAGGCGAGCGGCTCGTTTTGCGCGACGAGGCCAATAGCGCCCCAAATGGTCAAAAAGAGCTGGAACAGGCCGAAGGCGACGCTCCAGGCGAAGGCGCCCTTGGCAACGGTGCCCGACTGCGCCTTGACGGTTTTGGTCTCACGTAACACAAAGTGGACGGTCGCCGCAAGACCGACGAGCGAGATAGCGGCTGCGAACATGCTCAGACTCCTCACAAACTTAAAACCTACGAAAGCGGGGGTTTACCCGATTGTTACCAAGATATGCGCTGCAATTGGTGACTGCGCACAACAACCAGCCATATTAACGCGCACGTGTGGCGGTGTGGCGCAATGTAGTGGCGACCTGCGCGATAATGGACGGGAATTACACGGAAACGTAAAGGCTTCTTAAAGAAATGGCGAGGGTAGGGCGATGAGCGAGCAAGTTTGCAAGGCGGACATGGGCGGCGACGGAGCTGCGGGTGTGGATACGTGCGGCTATCCGGTCGAGACCACGGGCAACGTGGTGCTGGACATCTTGGAGCACCGTTCCTCCACGCGCGCTTTTGCGCGCGATGACGACGGCCGTCCCGTGGCGGTGACCGACGAGCAGCGGGCGGCGATTCTGCATGCGGCGAGCCGTGCGCCGTCGGCAGGCGCCATGATGATGTATTCCATCGTGAGCATCCGCGAGCAGGCCACGCTCGATCGCCTGGCCGACCTGTGCGACCATCAGCCCATGATCGCCAAGGCGCCCTGGGCACTTATATTTGTGGTCGACTATGCCAAGTGGATCGATCTGTTTGAGCATGTGGGCTGCTTTGAGCCCGAGTTTGTAGAGCGCACGGGCAAGTCGCCCCGTCGCGCGCCGGGTCTGGGCGACTTTGCCATCGCGGCACAGGACGCCGTGATCGCCGCGCAAAATGCCGTGGTCGCCGCCGAGGCCCTGGGCCTGGGGAGCTGCTACATCGGCGATATCGTCGAGAATGCCGAGGAAGTGGCCGAGCTGCTGGATCTGCCTGCGTATACCGTGCCGCTGTCGATGCTCATCATCGGCACGCCCCGTAAGGAACGCCCGGCAATCGCGCACCCCGTGGTAAACCTGGTACACGAGGAACGCTACTGCCGCGCCTATGCCGCGACTATGGATGCGCAGGTGGCCGAGATGGACGCGATGTTCCGCCCGCATGCCCGCGAGGTGGGGGAGCGCGTCGCGGACATCTATACCCGCAAGCACACGAGCCCCTTTATGGCCGAGATGAGTCGCTCCATGGAGTGGTGGTTCAAAAACTGGCTCGGAAAATGACGGATGTGACAAAGGGACAGTCCCTTTGTCACATTCCATATCGCCGCGGTGGCCTAAAGGCCGTATAAATGTTTATCTAGCTGGGAAAACAGTGCCATTCAAACATAGGACGATTACCTATAATTCCTTCGAACATTAAAGTTGGGAGGAAACCGGCTTATGGAACAAAAGGCCAAGGAGGCAGCCTCGCACGCTGCGATTCCTGTGAGCATCTCGGCGATGCTCGTCACGCTGGGCGTGGTGTATGGCGATATCGGCACCAGCCCCATGTATGTAACCAAGGCGCTCGTCGCCGGCAACGGCGGCATCGGAAGCGTCACGGAGGAGTTCGTGCTCGGCGCGCTCTCCCTTGTCGTGTGGACGGTCACGCTGCTGACCACCATCAAGTATGTGCTCATCTCGCTGCGCGCCGATAACCATGGTGAGGGCGGCATTTTTGCCCTGTACAGCCTGGTCAAGCGCTGCGGAAAGTGGCTTATTATCCCTGCCATGCTGGGCGGCGCCGCGCTGCTCGCCGATGGCATCCTGACGCCGGCCGTTACCGTTACCACGGCCATCGAGGGCCTGCGCACCATCCCGGCGGTCCATGCCGTGCTGGGCGATGACCAGGGCCGCGTCGTCGCCATTACGCTCGCCATCATCATCGTGCTCTTCCTGGTACAGCGCATCGGTACGGCCAAGATCGGTCACGCCTTTGGCCCCATCATGACGCTGTGGTTCCTGTTCCTGGGCGGCACGGGTCTGTTCTTTGTCTTCCAGCACCCCGCCGTGCTGCTGTGCCTCAACCCGGTGCGCGGCATCGCCTTTTTGCTGAGCCCCAACAACCACGCGGGCATCATGATTCTGGGCAGTTGCTTCCTCGCCACCACCGGTGCCGAGGCGCTCTACTCCGACATGGGCCACGTCGGCCGCGGCAACATCTACGCTACCTGGCCGTTCGTTAAGTGCTGCCTGCTGCTTTCCTATATGGGCCAGGGCGCTTGGCTTATGAACAACGCTGCCAACCCCGAGCTCATGGGCATTGCCGACCTCAACCCGTTCTACCAGATGCTCGCCCCGGGCCTGCGCCCGTTTGCCGTCGGCCTTTCCACCGTCGCGGCCATCATTGCCTCGCAGGCGCTCATCACCGGCGCATTCTCGCTGGTGTCCGAGGCCAGCCGCCTGGACCTCATGCCGCACATGCAGGTCTTCTACCCTGCCGAGACCAAGGGCCAGCTTTATATTCCCATGGTCAACAACGTCATGCTTGTCGGCTGCGTCATCGTGGTGCTGCTGTTCCAGAACTCGGCGCATATGGAAGCCGCGTACGGCCTTGCCATTACGCTGACTATGATGTGCACCACGCTTCTGCTCTTCTTCTACCTGCACGAGGAGCGCAAGCTCAAGGTTGCTCCGTGGATCTTCGCGGCCTTCTTCCTTTTGCTCGAGGGCTTTTTCTTTGTGAGCTCGCTCACCAAGTTCTTCCACGGCGGCTATTTCACCATTCTGATGGCCGCGCTCATCATGGGCATTATGGTGTGCTGGTACAACGGCACGGCGGTCGAGCAGCGCCAGTTTACGCTGCTGCCGCTGCGCAGCTACCTGCCGCAGCTCAAGCGCCTGCGCGACGACGACCGTTACGAGCGCATGAGCGACAACGTCGTGTACCTGACCAAGGACACCCATACCGACTACATCGACCGCGATATCGTCTATTCGATCTTGGACAAGCATCCCAAGCGTGCCCGCGCCTGGTGGTTTGTGAATGTCGAGACCATGGACGAACCGCACACCTTTGCCTATTCGGTCGAGACGTTCGGCACCGACTACGTGTTCCGCGTGCATCTGTACCTGGGCTACAAGATCAACCAGCGCGTCAATGCCTACCTGCGTCAGGTTGTTCAGGACCTGGCTGCCACCGGCGAGCTGCCGCCGCAGACGCATGACTACTCGGTCTACAAGGATCCGGGTAACATCGGCACTTTCAAGTTCGTCCTGATCCGTAAGCTTCTGGCGCCCGAAAGCGATGTGGAGCCCAGCGAGCGTACGGCCATCACGCTCAAGTACATCATCCGCCGCGCCGCCGGCACGCCTGCACGCTGGTATGGCCTGGAGAACTCCAACGTGAGCTTTGAGTACGTGCCGCTGTTCACCAAGTTCAAGGCTGTGAATAAGATGCAGCGCCTGGCCCCCAACGAGCGGCCGTAGACGTCGGCGGCTACACGGAGTTAGTTTTTGATGGATAAGCATGAGGCCGGGGAGGTAAACATGGATACAAAGGCGCTCGATGGCCGTGAGGCGGTGGTCGAAATGGTGCGTGAGGCGCGTGTCGACGCCGCCGAAGATCGGTTCTTTACGAATCGTGCCAACATGGACATGGCCGACCGTGTGATCTCGATCGTGGTGACGCTGCTTGTCGCGGCGTGCGTGTGCGCACTGCTCGCGCACGTGCTGTTTGTCTAGCGACTGCCGGTCGTAGAAGGCTTTACACTTAGAACCACCACGAGGGAAAACCACCACAAAGGTGCCTGTCCCCTTTGTGGTGGTTTTTGTTTTTGAGGGAGGGGTACGGTGTCTATGGACGTCCGTGCGGACGGCGATATCGCCGATAACTTTTGGTGGCGGCGCACAACGCTGACGCGCCGCACTCCTCTGTATGACGCCTGCGTATCGGTGGGGCTGCTGGTCGCGGCGACGATTGTGGGCGCGCTGCTCGACCATCCGGGTCTCGCGCCGAGCATCATGATCGTCTATGTGTTCGCCGTTCAGCTGTGCGCATTCTTTACCTGGAGTCGTCTGTATTGCTTGCTGAGCTCGGCTGCCGCCGTGGCGCTCTACAACTTCTTGTTTGTCGACCCGCGCTACTCGCTGTCGCTTATCGACCGCGTCTATCCCGGCATGTTCTTCATCATGTTCGTGGTCTCGCTTGTGTCGAGCTCGATTGCGTTGGCCCTGCGCCGCGCCTTGGCACAGGCTGCCGCCAGCGACCGTCGCACGCATATGGTGCTCGAGACCAACCGCATGCTGCAACGGTGTGCCGATCAGCAGCAGATTGTGCATGCCATGGCAACGCAGCTGGCTCGACTTTCGGGCTGTCCGGTCGTGTGGTACAGCGCCGACGCCGACGATGATGACTTGCTGCCGCGTGCGACGTACACGGCCGTGGGTGACGCCGCGCCGGTGCACGAGCTGGCGCCGCAGATGCCGCCGCGGCTCTCGGCGTCCGCCTATGTGGGGACGCCGCTCGACGCCACGTTTGGCGGCTCGGCGTTTTATGGCATCTACCTGACGGTCCGCACAGGTGACGGCTTCGTGCGCTCGGGCGACCCCGCCTCGGTGGTGGGCGTGCTGGCTATCGTTGCCGAGCCCGACGTGCTGACGCACGAGGAGCGGACACTTGCTGATGCCATCGTGAGCGAAGGCGAGCTGGCGCTCGATCGCGCCCGCGCCATGGAGGCCCGCGAGGAGGCGGCGGTGCTCGCCAAAAACGAGCAGCTGCGCGCCAACCTGCTGCGCTCCATCTCGCACGACCTGCGCACGCCACTCACCAGTATTTCGGGCAATGCCGACGTGCTGCTCGACCAGGGCTCGACCGGCACGGCCGTGCTCGATAGCCAGACGCGCCGCGGCCTGCTCCTGTCCATTCGCTCGGATGCGCAATGGCTCAACGCTACCGTCGAGAACCTGCTCGCCATCACCAAGCTCGAGGGCGGCGGCATGCATCTGTCGACTACGCTCGAGCTCATGGACGATATCGTCGAGGAGGCACTGCGCCACGTAAATCCGGCCGTGCGCGAGCACGACCTTAAGGTGGTGGCGTGCGATGAGCCGGCGCTCGTCAACGTCGATGCGCGCCTGATGGTGCAGCTGGTGGTCAATCTGGTGAACAACGCCATCACCTATACGCCCGCAGGCTCGCATATCGTGATCTCGATTAGCGTCGACGATGGACGCGTGGCGTGCTCGGTGGCCGATGATGGTCCGGGCATCGCACCCGAGGACCGCGAGCGGATCTTTGAGTCGTTCTATACCGCCAACCACGGTCTTGCCGACAGCCACCGCAGCGTTGGCCTGGGTCTTTCGCTCTGCCGCTCCATTGCGTTGGCGCATGGCGGTAGCATAGAGGTTGCCGCGGCGGACCCGCACGGCTCGGTCTTTACGATTGAGCTTCCCGTCGCCGACGTTTCGTTTGATAAGGAGTAGCGCCGTGCCGAACTCTGCCGTAAAACCGCTCATCTTGGTCGTTGAGGACGATCCCGCCGTCCGCAACCTTATCGTTGCCGCGCTCGAGGCGCACGGCTTGCGTCATATGGCCGTTGAGACTGCCCATGCCGCCATCGCCGCTGCCTCATCGCAGGCACCGAGCATTGTGCTGCTCGACCTGGGTCTGCCCGATATGGACGGCGTCAAGGTGGTGGAGTCGGTGCGCGCATGGTCGGGCATGCCGATTATCGTGGTATCGGCGCGTAGCGAGGATGCGGACAAGATTCGCGCACTCGATGCCGGCGCCGACGACTACCTGACCAAGCCGTTTTCGGTCGAGGAGCTGCTCGCGCGCATTCGCACGACGCTCAGGCGCCTTTCGTATGCGCAATCGGGCGGCGTTGCCTCCGAGGGCACGTTCGATGCCGGTGAGCTGCATATCGACTTTGATGCCGGCATTGCCACGATGGATGGCGAGGAGCTGCATCTGACGCCGATTGAGTACAAGCTCTTGTGCCTGCTGGCACATAACGCCGACAAGGTGCTGACGCACCAGTTTATCCTGCACGAGATTTGGGGCACGGCAACTAAGAGCGACCTGGCGAGCCTGCGCGTCTTTATGGGCACGCTGCGCAAGAAGATCGAGTCCGACCCCGCGCATCCGCGCTATATCCAGACGCACGTGGGCATCGGTTACCGCCTGGTCACCCAAGGGTAGGACGGCGTCCGCCATCCCACTATGAGTTGCGGTGAAATACGGTCTAAATTTACCTAATTCCAGGCAAAACAGTCCGTATTCCACCGCAACGTTGTCTATTTATCCTTGGGCTTGCTGGCGTAGAACTTCTTCTTTTTGGACTTGCCGGCAGGGGAGGGTTTGCTGGCAAAGTTGGACTTTCCGTGGCCGGCCTGCGCGTGCGCGGGCGCTGCTGCACGGGGCTTGCGGGCCTCGGGGTTGCGCAGCTCCGCGGTTCGCTCGGCAATCTCCTCGGCGCTAAAGCCGACTTCGGCCATGGCGTCCTCGATGGGCAGGCGGCGCACGATATAGCAGTGGTGCACCTTCTGGTTGCGTGCGAAATCCTCGGGGATGGTCTGCGCCGTAATGTCCTCCAGCACGACGCCCGCGCGCGCGAGCTTGCGCGTTTCGGGGCGGAAACCGCGCAGGTTGCAGCTAAAGATGGCATGGCCGCCCTGTGCAAGCAGGCGTGAAACGCCGGCCAAAAGCTCAACATGGTCGCGCTGGACATCCCAAGTGCGGCGGCCCATCTTGGACGAGTTCGAGAACGTGGGCGGGTCGACAAAGATCAGGTCCCAGCGGTTGCGCGTCTGGCGCTGGTCGCGAATCCAGGCGAGCACGTCGTCGCGCACAAAGTGATGCTGCGGCCCCACAAAGCCGTTCTGGCGCATGTTGCGCTCGGCCCAGTCCAGATAGGTGTTGGAAAGGTCGACCGTCACAGTTTCCTCGACGCCGCCGTCTGCCGCATAGCAGGTGGCGGTGCCGGTGTAGGCGAACAGGTTGAGGAAGCGGCGCGCCTGCTTGGCGTGCTCGCGCACCAGGTTGCGGGTGACGCGGTGATCCAAGAAGATGCCCACATCCAGGTAGTCATCAAAGTTGACGGCAAAGGTGAGTCCACCCTCTTCGATGAGCGGCAGGCGACGGCGCGCGATGTTGGCGCGCTCGCCCGAGCCGCCCTTGCTGGCGCCCTGCTTACCGTACTGCGAGCCGCCGCGCGAACGCATGCGGGCCTTGGCGTGCACGTGCTCGGCCGGGACATCTAGGATGCGCGGCGCGATGGCCAAGATGTCGAGCATGCGGGCCTGGGCCAGCGCGGGATCGATGGTCTTGGGCGCGGCGTATTCGGCGATGACGAGCCAGCGGCCCGGCGTCTGCGGGCAACCCTCGTACAGATCGATGGCGGCGGAGTAATCGGGCAGGTCGGCATCGTAGACGCGGTAGCAGCTCACGCCCTCGCGCTTGGCCCACTTGCGGCGCAGACGGGCATTCTTGCGCAGGCGGTTGGCGAACTGCTCGGACTCCGGGATGAGCACGGGCAGCGGCTTGCCGTCGCCCAGGTCGAGCGTGGCGGCAGGTTCGGGCATGGGGGTGTTGGCGGCTTCGTCTTCGGCGTCCGCGGTCTGCGCCTCGGTGTTTGCGCTGGCCGCAGCTTCGAATGCCGCGGCGGCGTGGTCGAGCGAGGGCCAGACCTCAATAGCCGCCTCCTCGTTATTGGGCATGACGGCGATGGAGCGCGCAGGCTCGGCATGGAGCGCGCGGGCCATAAGGCCATCGCGGGCGAGCGTGGCGACCGGTGCCGAAGCGAGTTCGGGCGCGCGGCGCAGCTCGCCGACCAGCGTCATGGCGTCGTGCATGAGCGAAAGCGGGGTCTCGGTGGTGTCTGCGACTACGGCGGCGCCGGCGACAGCGCCTGCATGGTCCAGCACGGTGGCTGGTTTGGCAGCGCAGAAGTCGACGAAACGCTTGTAGCCGGCGCACTTGATCATACGCTCGGCAGTCTTGCGGGCGGCGGGGTCGATGTCTACGGCCACGATGCGCGCCTGGCGCTCGCGCGCCGTCGCCTCGCGCTCGCGCGCCTCGGCAAGCAGTTGTTCCCATAGGTCGGCATCATGCAGCTGCCAGCCCTCAAAACCCCAGTGCTTGCGCGCGGCACCCGGGGCGCGGTCGGTCAGGATATTCACGGCCTCCAGCAGCAGACCGCCGCCGGCGCACGAGGCATCGATCAGCGTGGGCAGGGCTTCATTCTCGTAATCATCGGCCGTCAGCTCGCGCTCGCACAGTGCGGTCCAGCCGACCTGCGCCAGCACCAGAGCGGCGTAGTCGGGGCGCAGCACGTGCGCGCCCTCGCCGGCACGGGTCGCCGCGGGCGGCAGGCGCTTGAACAGCGGGTCGCCCGAAAGGTCTAGGCTTATGCTCGCGCGGCGCTGGCGCAACGAAAGCAGTAGGTGAACATCGGGGTCGGCGGCATCGACGTCGGCGCGACGGCCCGTGGTCTCGGCCAGGCGGTCGCACAATGCGTCCTTGGCGCGCAGGGCCGAGAAGCGCGTGTTGCGCAGCTGCTCGGTCACGCCGCGGGCGGTAATGGCGATGGTGGCGCCGGGGCGGACGATGCTCTCCCAGGCGATGTCGTAAACGCTATCGTACAGTTCATCGGCATCCTGCGCCTCAAAGCGCCCGAGTACCACGAACACGCGGCTCGCCAGGCGCGACCACAGACAGGCGCGGTAGCCTTCTTCGAGCTCGCCCTCAAACGTGGCGCGGCCCTTCAGCCGGCGAACATGCGAAAGCCCGAGGCGTTTAAGCTCATCGGCGAGTGCGGACTCAAAGCCCTCGGGGCAGCTTGCGTAAAATTCCATGGGTGACCTCTCTGGTTGCGTCGCTCCATTATATGATGGATGCTTCGTTTGCCCTTATCCTCGAAAGGAACCCATATGATTGATGCGTGCCCCGAATCCGCCGTGCTCTTTTTTGACGTGGACGGCACGCTGACGTCGTTCGATCCCGACGATATGACCGATAAGGACTTCAATGCAGTCCATCCGTCGAAGGCCGTTGTCGATGCATTTGGTCGCCTGCGCGATGCGGGTCACCAGGCATTTATCTGCACGGGTCGCCCCCTGTGGCTGATTGCCGATGGCCTGCGTGCGCTGAACCCGGCGGGTATCGTTGCCATGGCGGGCGCCACGCTCGAAGTCGAGGGCCGCGTGGTGCATGAGGACTGCTTTGACGAGGACGTTGTCGAGGAGCTTGCACGCCGTATGGCCGCGGCAGGGATTGAGGCCTTTTTCGAGACCAACGTGGCTACTTTTGCCCTGGAACCCGCGGGTGTTGAGCAGTCGTCTCTGATCGGCACTTCTGTGGTGCACAGCGCCGAGGAAATGCGCGTCGACGGCAGTCTGCGCGTGGGCAAGGTATGCCTCAATGTGCCCAGTTTGGCTCGCGTAGCCAACGATGACGGCTTTATCGAGCGCTATTTTGAGGCCTGCAACACCGGTGGCCAGAATCGCGAGCTGAGCCCCAAGGGCATCAACAAAGGCGTGGGCGTGGCGCGAGCGCTGACGTATCTGGGCCGCGAGGGAAATGCGCGCACCTTTGGCTTTGGCGATTCGGGTAACGACCTGGGCATGCTCGCTGCCGTCGAGACGGCCGTGGCCATGGGCAACGCCATGTCCGAGGTCAAAGCGGTCGCCGACTACGTGACTGACGATGTCGCACACGACGGCACCGTCACAGCGATGCAGCATTTCGGCCTCATCTAATGAATCCCGCGTTCTGACGTTTGCTCAAACTGCGACTCTTTGCCTTTGCATGCTCAATCGATTTATCAATCCAAACACTGAGGTGTTTATACCGTTCGCCGAGAAGACAAAAACCCGCAGCTCACGCCTTGATAAACATAGGTAAAGTGTTTAGCAGCTTACCGGCCGTGTGCAAACGAAAGGAATCAGGCAGATGGCAATCAAGGTGTTCGCTGACGGTGCAAACCTCGAGGGCATGCTCGACATGTACGAGAACGGCAACGTTCAGGGTTTCACGACCAACCCGTCCCTTATGAAGAAGGGCGGCGTGACGGATTACCGCGCGTTTGCCAAGGAGGTCCTGTCCCACATCACCGATGTGTCCGTGTCGTTTGAGGTCTTTGCCGACGACGCCGAGACCATGGAGGTCGAGGCCCGCGAGATCGCTACCTGGGCCGAGAACGTCTACGTCAAGATTCCGTGCGTGACCACCAAGGGCGAGTCCACCGCCAAGCTGGTCCGCAAGCTTTCGGCCGACGGCATCAAGGTCAACGTCACCACCATCTTTACGCCTAAACAGGTCGACGAGATGGTCGAGGCCGTTGACGCCGAGACGCCGTCCATCATCTCGCTCTTTGCCGGTCGCATCGCCGATACCGGCGTCGATCCCATTCCGTTTATGACGGAGTCGGTCAAGAAGGCCGCTGCCAAGCCCAACTGCGAAGTCCTGTGGGCGTCCACGCGCGAGCTCATCAACATTTACCAGGCGGAAGGATGCGGTTGCCAGATCATCACGGTGCCCAACAGCATCCTGGCCAAGCGCAAGAACATCGGCCGCGACCCGTACGAGGTCTCGCTCGATACCGTGCGCGGTTTTGCCAAAGATATCGCCGCTTTGGGCTTCCATATTCTGCCGTAGGGCGAACACTGGCTGCGCCGTGGGCTGTTCGCCCCGGCCTTCCCTTTCCCTATTGCTCACGCGCTTCGCGAGGGCCGCGCCAGGTAAAGGAAAGACCGGGGCTGCCGACACGAGCTTGCCAGTAGGTTGGTGATCGGCCTCCAATCCTGCCGTGGGCAAAGGTACCCCCGCCTGCGACGTGCAAAATTGAGAGTATTCAGCAAGGTAAAGATTTTTACCAGCTGGTTGAAGCACGGAACAGCCCCCGTTTTGGCTCTGACGACGCTAAAACGGGGGCTGTTTTTTGCTTTTTCGTCTCTGAGGGGCATCCGGAACGGTGGAATTTGCAGAATACTCGCGATTTTGCACGTCGCGTGAGGGGGGGGGACCCTTGCTTTGGCGGTTTACTTCCCCTGCACCATGGTGAGGGAGATCTTTTTGCGGTCGCGATCGACCTTCTCGACCCACACCTTTACCGTGTCGCCGACGCGCACGACATCACTCGGGTGCTTGACGAAGCGGTTGGCCAGTTTGGAGATGTGCACGAGGCCGTCCTGGTGCACGCCCACGTCGACGAAGGCACCAAAGTCGACGACGTTGCGCACCGTGCCCTTGAGCTCCATGCCGGGCTCCAGGTCGTCGATGGAAAGTGCCGAGCGGCTAAAGACCACCTCGGGCGCGTCGTCGCGCGGGTCGCGACCGGGCTTCTTGAGCTCGTTGACAATGTCGATGAGCGTCAGGGTGCCGCAGTCCAGGTCGCTTGCCAGCGCCGAGATGCTGCCCAGACGGCGCTCAATGTCGGGCACGCCGCCGCGGCTGAGCTCGCTGGCTTTAACGCCTGCGCGTTCCAGGACGGACGTGGCCACCTCGTAGCTTTCGGGGTGGACGCTCGTTGCGTCGAGCGGGTTCTTACCGCCGCTAATTCGCAAAAAGCCTGCAGCGTTGAGATATGCCTTGGGTCCCAGCTTGGGGACCTTCTTGAGCTGGCGGCGATCGGTGAAGGCACCGTTTTCCTCGCGGTAGGCCACGATGTTTTTGGCCACGCTCGGCGTGATGCCCGACACGTAGCCCAGCAGGCTCGCACTCGCGGTGTTGACGTCGACGCCCACGCGGTTGACGACGTCCTCCACCACGTGGCCCAGGGTGCGTGAAAGCTCGGCCTGGTCAAGGTCGTGCTGGTACTGGCCAACGCCGATGGACTGGGGCGGAATCTTGACGAGCTCTGCCAGCGGGTCTTGCAGGCGACGGCCCAGGCTCATGGCGCCACGCACGGTGACGTCCAGGTCGGGGTATTCCTGGCTGGCGAGCTCGGAGGCGGAGTACACCGACGCGCCGGCCTCGTTGACGATGGTGTATCGCAGTCCGGGTGCCTGCTCGGCAATGAACTCCGAGACGACTTCCTCGGTCTCGCGGCTGGCGGTGCCGTTGCCGATGACGATGGTGTTGACGCCGTCCTTCTTGACGAGGCGGGCGAGCTCGCGCTTGGTGCCGGCGACGTCGTGGCGCGGCTTGGTGGGGTAGACCACGCCGTGGTCGAGCAGCTTGCCGGTCTCGTCCATGACGGCGACCTTGCAGCCCGTGCGGTAGCCCGGGTCGAGCGCGAGCACGCGGGCGCCGCGCACGGGGCGTGCCGAGAGCAAGCCTTCGAGATTCTTGGCAAAGACGTTGATGGCCTCGGTCTGGGCGCGAACGGTGAGTTTGGCGCGGGCCTCGCGCTCCAGCGAGGGGGCCATGAGGCGCTTGTAGCCGTCGGCGATAGCGGCGTCAAAGACAGGAGCGAAGACGCCCTGGCGTCGGGGCCAACGGCTGGCGGGGGCGGGCCGGGCGGGGCGCGCAAGGCGCTCG
>OAWM01000391.1_pt1 | contig 35087 bp, 38 predicted proteins | sample 1495501 | NCBI WGS metagenome assembly OAWM01 (sample SAMEA2580210, study PRJEB22360) | human gut metagenome | biome: human gut; feature: human-associated habitat; material: faeces | place: Denmark | collected 2008/2010 | reverse complement strand
GTATAGGGGGAGTCTGCGCTTTTTTAGCTACCCAGAAGTTAATGTTTCACAGTAAAATATAACACAATCGGGCAATTCCGTCAGCAAAATTGCTTGCATTTTCCATATCCAGGTAATATAATAATTTGGTGCAGATATTCTTATCGGCAATCGTCAGATTTCCGTCCGGGCAGACTGATTTTTTCTTGCCATCTGCTTTTTTTATGTATATTTTTACTCTCTTTCATTCTCTGAAAGAGAGATTCTATAAATCGAAGGAGGTTCTTATGAATTCCCGTACTTACTATGATATTCTCGGTGTTTCCCGGGAAGCTACATTACAGGAAATCACAAGTGCAAAAAATGCGCTTGCTAAAGTATATCACCCGGATGCCAATATGAATCAGGGCATCGACACCACTGCGTGTATGCAGGAAATACTGGAGGCGTACCGGGTACTTTCCAATCCCGAATCCCGGCACGAATATGACAAAGAATTAGGCGGTGGACAAATCCGTGTCTTCCGCACCTTTACCGTTGGTCCCGAGGATGATGAACAGGCTGCTCCGTTTGTCGTGTATTGGAACGCTGCCTGTCGTCTGCAGGAAACCGTAGACCTTGCGATGGAATTTTGGGAGAACAACTCCCAGAAGAAAAAACGTACGTTTCTGTTCTTCCGCCGGAAAGATGCTGCTTCTGAGGCAGAAAAACAAAAACATCTGAACAAACTGTCTGTGCGCGCCATGCAGTATATCACTGTCTTGAAAGAAGCCGGCATCCCCTCCCAGTACTGGACCGAAGATGCAATGAACTGGGTACTGATCCGTTGGAGCCACCGTCAGAATATGGACTATCGCGTACTCTTCAATCGTTACGAAAAACATCTGAATCAGGATCTCTCCAATTCCGAACGTCATAAACTTCATGTCCACGGAAAACAATTCCACAACAATCTAAAAAAACTGCTCAGCTGCGCTCTATAGGCGCAGCAGGCAGTCCTGCAGTAAGGCTTCACAGCCTTCTTTCACATCTTCGTATGTCCTGTCAAAATTCCCGGTATACCACGGATCCGCAATATCCTGCCCTGTCCGCTCTGTAAAATCAAGCAGTTTCGACACTTTTCCTTCCGGATCGCCGCCCAGAATCCGCATCATATTGCGGATATTCATGGAATCCATCCCGATCAGATAATCAAATTCGTCATATTCCCGCTTTTCTAACTGACGTGCGCGGTGATCTCCGCACGGGATGCCGACTTCTTTTAACTTCCGCCTGGTGCCGTGATGGACCGGATTACCGATCTCCTCGCGGCTGGTAGCTGCGGAATCAATGTAGAACTGATCGGTGAGGTTGTGTCTGTTGATCAGATTCTGGAAAACGTATTGCGCCATGGTACTGCGGCAGATGTTGCCGTGGCAGATGAAGAGTACTTTTATCATTGTTGCATAACCTCGCATTTCTTAGTTTTTCTTGGTATTTCCTTATTTTTAGGGCATTTGCGCACTTTTTCAGTCTGTCGACCATTTTCCCATTTCTCGGCTTTTTTCGGCATATCTCGGTATGTTTCTTCCACCAAATGGTCTAAATATTGGTCTAAATTGGACTACTTTTCCAAGTTTAGACCATTGGTGTTTTCTGGTCTATTTGTGGAACAAAAAATCCATAAATCCGTAGACTATGTCCGCTTCTTCTTGCTTTTCTCCATTTTCGGCAAATGTTATGAAACATTTACCGACCACCAATGGCTGAAAAACGTAAAAAAGACCTTTTCATCCGATTATCTAAATGCTTTCATAAATTTTTCATTTAGACCATTTTTAGACCACTGCCTTGCCGCTCACCAAAGATTTCAACCAGTTATTGTCGTAATCCCGGCTTTCGGAAATTGTCAATGAAATCCGCCAACTATCCAGCATTTATGAGGCTTTACCCAAGCCTTCTGCCACTAATCTTTGTTGGTGTATCATCCTTCAACCCCATGTGTCTAAACTCATCATTTGCCTCTGCCTGCTTACGAGCAAGCTTCTCAACTTCCTCTCTTGCATCGTCCAGCTTAAGATGAGTATAGGTATTGAGAGTGACACTGATATCCGAATGCCCCATCAGGTACTGAAGCACCTTAGGATTCATTCCTGACTTCGCCATATTAGAGCAGTACGTGTGTCTGCAGACGTGTGGATGTGTCAAGTATAGGACAAAAAAAATTTTATTTTTTTCTGCCGAAGACTATCTGACGCTTCCATCAGGTAGTCCCAGCACCTTTATTATCTTCTGATAAGTCATTCTTGTCCTGCTCAAGTTATCTCTGTTCCGAAAAAATATCGTCAAAATTCCATTCGATTTCAATTTCATCCTGACTATGAACACGGATCACCTTGATAATCTCACGCAGCTTCTCTGTATCGAACTTCTGAATTCCCAAGAAATCTTTTAGTTTTATTTTATCAGAAAGTTCATTTTGTTCAAGAAGCTTTTTGCTATTCTCCGCATCTTCAATCTTTCGTTTTATTTCATCCAGCTGTCCACTTATCTTTCCAGCTCTCTGCTTATACGAATCACGATCTATACGACCATCTTTGTAATCATCATAGAGTTTCATCTTTTCCGAGGTCAACTGTCGGCTCTGTTTTTGCAATTCTGCGGTATTGATCTCTTTGTAGTCGCATTGCCTGTTGGAAGATACTTTCTTTTCTTTTTCTAACATTGACGCTGCATACTGATGAACAAGCCCAAGGATATTCTCCTCCAGCGGTTCCCGTCGGATCACCAGACTTCGACACACAGGATCTCCATTGGTTCGAGCATCTGAGCATTTTAGCAGATGCTCCGTTTCTTTTAGTAAAGAATGCCCACAGTTGGCACATATCAGTAATGCCGGCTGTTTTTTACGCCTTTCCAGAATAAAATTGGTGCGTGATTCCGCAACACTTCTCTTCTTTTTCGGATGCATTTCATTTGCTTTTTCAAACAATGCCCTGTCTATAATTGCCGTATGATGATTTTCCAGGCGAACCCATTCTGTTTCATCATTCAGAACTGCTTTATGACCGGTATGCATACTGCAACGTGTTTTTCCCCAGATTCTGGTTCCAATATAAATCTCATCCCGGACAATTGCCGCTACTGTCGTAGGGCTCCAGTGTTTCTTTTTGATCGTGTCAAACCTCTGGAACTGCACCTGGTCCCCTCTTGATAATTTCTGCTCATCACAAGTGGCAATCGCCTGTCTGTTCAATTCCCTTGTAATATCTGCAAAACTTGTTCCTTCCGCTGCCATTTTAAAAATCATTTTCACAACTTTTGCAGCCTCCGGATCTACTTCCAGCCTTCCATCTTTTCCTTTTTTATAGCCATATCTGGCATTTACCGGAAGGCGTGTACCATTTCTCGTTCTTGTCTGCAATGCTGATGAAATTTTCTTGGACAAATCCAGGCTATACATATTGTATACCAGATTCTGCAATGCCACATTCATTCCACCAGTCATTCCGCTGCTTGCTGCACTGTCATAGCTGTCATTAATCGAAATAAATCGTATCTGTAGAAGTGGAAAAATATATTCAATATAAAATCCAACTTCCAGATAGTCTCTTCCAAATCTGGAAAAGTCTTTTACAACTACACAGCCGATTTCTCCGCTTTTCATGTCATCCTGCAGCTGTTGAAATCCCTGCCGTTTAAAATGAGTGCCGCTGACACCGTCATCCACATATTCCAGGATAGCAGCCTCAGCTACACCCAGCTGATCAATCACAAATGATTTTAACAGAATTCTCTGAGAAGTTACACTGTCGCTCTCTTTTTTGGCTCTGCCATCTACATTGTCATCTTCTGCGGATAAACGGATATAAACAGCTGTTTTTCTATGATCTGTCATCTTGACTGCGCCTCCTTCTCTTTCTTTAATTTCTGTAAATCTGCAAACTGATCGTCATATACCAGCTTGATCTCATAATCATACTTACCATGGATAATAATTGAATCCACAAAGGCATCTGCCATTTCTTTTGTCAGCTTACGCTTTGACATATAAGTATGTATCACATTTCCCCAGCCTTCTTCAATGTGGTAATCCTGGGAATACCGAACCTGTGCCGCCAATACTGTGTCCAGACGGCTCTTGATATTCTCAATTTCATTGGAATAGATCCGAGAAAACTGTATGTACTCTTCTTCTGTAATCAAACGTTCCGAGTAATCTTCATATAAATCCGATTTACGCTTACTGATACGGCTTAGTTCCCGTCGAAGTTTCCCCACCTCTTTATCCAAAAGCAGGTACTCTGTCTGATTTTTGGAAGCTGCATTCATTTCCTGAATCATTTTTTCTGTATCCAATACGGTTTTCATATGCGTTTGGATCAGGCGAAGAACATCGTCATCCACATATTCTTTTCTGACTCTGTGCCCTTTGCATTGCTTTCCTCCGGATTTATGGTTCGTATTGGCTCCGCAGATATAAAAGAATGTGCCATTTCTTTCTCTGGACAACGTCATGCGGTTGCCACAGCCTCCGCACCATATCTTTCCTGTATAGAAATTATGGTTTCGAATAGCCCCATTGTTCTGCTGATGTTTCTTCTTATAAGCCTCCGTATATTCCTGGATTTTAGATTGTACCTGTTGAAACAACTCTCTATCTATAATCCCTTCATGCGTGTTCTCCACATGCACCCATTCACTCTCTGGTCGGTTTCTCTGTTTATTTCCCTGGAAAACACTTTGCTGATATTTTCCAAATACAGAATCACCTGTGCAATGAACATCCTGAAGTACTCGCTTCACTTCATAATTGTTCCAGGGTTTTGACTCCGGAAGCGGCTTTTCACCGGTTTTATAGAATTTTCTCTGTAAAGTCGGTGATAAAACTCCATCTTTATTGAGTTGTCTTGCAATATCACTATAGTTCCTGCCATCCATATACATAGAAAATATACTTTTCAGATGTTCTGCAGCTTCTTCATCAACAATCAGCTGATGATGGTCTTCTTCTGACTTTCTGTAACCATACGGTTCCCAGGCACTTGTAAATTTTCCTTTTTTCCAAAGAGCTTTTTTTGCGCTGCTACTCTTTTTGGCAAGGTCTTTCGAATAGAACTCATTGATAATATTCTTCAGTGGAACTGTAAGATCCACACCCTCTCTGAAGGAATCGAAATCATCTGTCACCGCCAGGAATCTTACATGGAAAAACGGAAATACTCGTTCAATATAATTACTGGTTTCGACATAATTTCTTCCAAGTCTGGACAAATCTTTTACAATAACACAATTGATTTTTCCATGCTTGATATCTTCCATCATCTGGACAAATCCAGGACGGTCAAAATATGTACCTGAATAGTCTGAGTCCTTATAAACTTCCGAAACCGAAATATCTTCCGTATCTGCTACAAAGTTTTTCATCAATTCCACCTGGGTTTCTATCGTTCCTCTTTCCAATGTTTCTTCTGTTTCCATTGAAATTCTGGCATACAATCCTGCCCGGAACGGTCTGCTCACCTCTGTCTGGACGGTTGCACTGCTGACTACTTCCGGAATGTTTTTCCTGCTCTTTCGTGCCATTTTATACAACCTCCTTTACCTTGACCTGCAGATTATTATCATCATCTATTACCGTATCAACTCCCATAGCCGGTAATTGATTCAGCAATGTCTGATAACAATCATCAAAATCAAAAGTGATCTCTATATTCTTTTTATCGTATACTCTGATTTGCCTGATCAGTTCTACCACCACTGTGCGGGACAATTCTTCAATATCCTGATACTTCACAAAATAATCCAGCCAGGTATTGGCTTTGTCTGCTTTTTCCAGCTCACTATCCATTTCTTTCTGGATCGCACGGATACTCTCTTCCGCATTTCTAAGCCTCTTTCCATAGGCTGCATGAAGCTCTACATAGTCTTCTTTTGATACAATGCCCTCTTTCATATCCGAATAGAGCATCATCCGTAACTCCTTACAGCGTTCTGTCTCCTGCTTTTTCTTCTCCAGCCTGTCCTGCAGCTTCTTCATATTGATCTCCTGAAATGGCACAGTACCAATAAATTCCAGGATTCTTTTCAGGTGCAGGATATTCTGGATATGCTGTTTCAACATCACCAGTACGGCATCTTCCAGATCCTTTTCCGGTATTCTGTGACTGGAACAGCGTTTTGTTTCTTTATTTGTGGAACATAGATAATAAGCATATTTTTTTCCTGCCACAGTGGAAACCTTTCTTGTCATAGGTGCACCACAATCCGCACATACAGCAATTCCGGACAACAGATATACCTGCTTTTGGTCAGGTGAAGTACGTGTATCCATGCCCAGAAGCCTCTGCACAATTTCAAAATCACGATCACTCACCAGTGGCTCATGATTTTTCTCAATCCGGATCCAGTCATCTTCCGATTTCACATAAGTCTGCTTCACTTTATGGTTCGGTGTTGTCCTTTTTCCCTGCACAAGATTTCCGATATAAACCTCGTTTTCCAGTATCCTACGGACTGTAACGGAACTCCAAAGTGCCTGTTCTTTCTGCCGGAAGCCAGTTTCATAATGACTGCCGCTGCTGATTTTATATTCAAATGGGGAAAGAATACCCAGTTCATTTAAACGATTAGCGATCGCATCCTGACTCATTCCCCGCAGCTTCATCTTAAAAATATCCTGTACTACACTGCCTGCAGATGGGTCAATCTCTAATTTATGCTTATCTGTCTTTGTCTTCCTGTATCCAAATGCTACAAACGGAGTCACGCACTCACCTTTTTTCCTCTTAATCTCAAGATTACTCCTGATCTTAATAGAAATATCACGACAATAAGCATCGTTGATTAAATTTTTAAATGGGATAATGATTTCGTCTGCCTGATTCTTTCCCTTAAGACTGTCATAATTATCATTGATAGCAATAAAACGCACACCAAGAGCCGGGAATAATCTCTCGATATACTTCCCAGAATCAATATATTCCCTTCCAAATCGTGATAAATCTTTTACCACTACGCAGTCTACAATCCCACGTCGGATATCTTCCAGCATTGCCTGGAATGCAGGGCGCTCAAAATTAGAGCCTGAGTAGCCATCATCAACTCGGACTGAAACAACTTCTATATCTTTTTTGTCTTTCAGGAAATCCAGAATCAAAGCTTTCTGGTTAGAAATGCTGTTACTTTCCAGTTTTGCTGAACTGGAAATATCGCCATCTTCTTTAGATAATCTGACATAGATGGCGGCATGATAGATTTTATTGATATTCTGATACATATCTTACCTCCTTTTATTACGTCAGAAAATCCATGTAATAAAAGGGGGCTGCATAATTTGTCCTTACCGACATTCTAACACAGTCCCCTCAATCTTGCCAGTACTTTTTCAGACACTCAGAAGCATATTCTCAAATGCCTGCTCCATAGATATACCGTTATTGGCAAATCTGACTTTTACTTTCATATTACCGATCCGGACCAGATAAGGATTTCCTACTTTATTCAGAAAAATATCTCTCCGTTCCTTAAGCGATTTATTTCTATCTGCTTTTATCATCCGTAGATCTGTCATTTCATTGATATCTACATCACTGAAATCCTGATCCAAATAATTCCTATATTCCTCTGCTGTCATGCCCTTCTCCTTCCATTCCCATCTGAATCCGTACTGCTTTCAGTACCCGATCCAGGCTCCACTTATTTACTCTTCCGCATTTCTCAATAATACATTTTGCAGAAATGCTCATAACCTGTTCAGCCAATGCCAAGCTTCCTTTTCGGATCCCTGTCATATCGTATTTACTGATAAATACATGTGTTGGTAAATACCGCTTCTTATATATTCTTGACGTCAGCGGAACTACTGTAATGACTGAACTGTATGTATTAGCTTTGTTGTTACTTACTACGATCACCGGTCTTACTCCACCCTGAACTGAAGTTGTCGGGAACATACCGAGATCCGCCCATAAGATATCTCCTCTTCGAATCGTCACTTGTCATCTCTCCAATCTTTTTTATTTGTAAAGCATTCATAGCGCTATATTGGCTCCACAGGAATACGGCAGAGTTCCTTTCCAAGACGGAAAGCTCTGCCGCATAACCTCTATAGCCAATTTGATTATTAAACAGTGCTCGCTCGATTCTATTTATCCTCGATACCCCGAATCGTTACTCCTGCATTTGCAGGAAGGGAATAATAACCTGTCCGGATGCTACACTCCGGACCACAACCCCAAAACTCTCGTTTCCAGGCTCCAGCAGTTCATAGGTTTACCAGTTACAGACTTCTCAGGGTCTGCAAGTGTATCGCATCTCACACATGTCATCGCATCACCAGCCTGCCGACTGGCTTTGGTCAGTGCTTTTTCGCAGCATTATTAGCTCTAAAAAGGGTTTTACGTCTTATAATCCTATAGCGGCATCTTCCTCGTGCTCACTGTATGAAATGTCACGTCAGTTATTATTGGATATTCAGTTATCACGGTGCATTTTAGGGAGTCCTTAAAGCTCCTCTAATTACTAAAGTCAAATGACTTCGGCAGATGCAAAAAATTTTCCAAAATTTTTTAAAAAAATTCTTTCATATACATTTCACGCATTTTATTAAGGATCGTTCTCAGCTTGTACGCCAATACCTGTCTGGAAATTCCCATAATCTCTGCCATCTGTGTCTGAGTCTTATTTTCAAAGAAAATGCCATAAATAATCATGCGTTCCTCGGTATTCAGCTGATCGATCACTCTATGAATATCCTGCTGTTCCATTTTCGTCAGTACACTGTGCTCCACGTCACAATTCAGATCCGGAAAATCCTCAATCATGAATCCTTCCCCATCAATGGACTGTCCACTGTAAGGTACCTCCCGCAGCATCTTATCCACGACTTCCCCCAGCTCATTCTTAATCTCAACTTTTTTTGCCTTGCTGCTTCTGTAAAAATTGTTCATCGCATACGCAACTTCTTTTGTAATCTCGATCATTTCTCCATCAATATTTGCGTAGTACTTTCCTTCATAAAAATATGGGTGTTCAATATACATATCCGTTCCACCTGAATTTGAAACCTTGTTGCTCGTTTCAAATCCAGAAGGAGGACCTCTGTTTAGGATCATGCCTGCTCCGCCTTTATCCTGCCGGGACATACCCGCAGTTATTGGCCGATAAATTCAGGCACGAAAAAAAGCCCCAGTAGTTTTTTCTTAACTACTGAGGCTTTCGTCTCTTTCTTGTATTCAGTTATCTATGCCTTCTTTCACCAGCATAATCATTGTATCAGGATAAAGTTCACAAAGTATCCGCAATACGTTCCCATAAGTTCATGTCATTATTGAAATCATACATATTTCAGTATAAAAAGTTCACTGTATTATTCTTCTACTTCTTTTCCATCTATATATAGTTGAAATTTATCAGGATTATTGACAACATCATAGTCCTTACCATATTCTACAGGTCTGTATTCGGCTGTCATTACTGATTCCCCATCTTCAATATCCTCTTTCCATAAATAGATGTTCATATCAAGACTCGTCGCATATCCCCTGTCTGTGGAGAATTTTGTCGAATAAAAAGAATCATCCTTGTACATCTGCAAAAGCTCTCTTGCAAACGCTTCTCTATCCTCAATATTTTCCCGGTTAGCGACTACGGTTAGATTTTCATCCCGATTTACGGAAAATGTTCCTACTACATCCGGTTCACCTTCCTGATGACTTGATTCAGGTTTTCCATAAATACTTCCTGCAGCAATTATCAAGATGACTGCTCCTGAGATCACTGCAATTATCTTTTTCTTCATATTTTCATTAATTTCCTTTTAATTGTTTTACTGCGTAATTGATCACTTCTTCCGGTGTGGGTCTGTCTCCTTTAAGTGTCATTTTCTTCCATTCTTCCTGCACAGCCGGATCGGGATTATCAAATCCTGCATCTATGGCTATCTGCATTTCTCTGCGTACCTCTTCTGGTGTTGTGTTGTACTTTTCTGCAATCTTTTCATAAATAGTTTTCTCTCTCATTTGTCCGCCTCCAATTTTATAGAATTAGATATAGTTCTTTAGAACTACTATACCATGGTTTTAATCGTGAAAAAAGACGGGTTTTACAAATGGATTCATAAAAATAGACAAAAAAAGAAGAGCTTTATGCTCTTCTATTTCGCAATTAATTCTATTAGTCTACCAAAGCTCTGACCGCATTTAAAACTCTTTTCTGTTCGTTCTTTGGCAATTTTTCTATCATACCAGACAATTCATTGGTAACACCTGTAACAGAATGTGTCACAACATCTATCAACAGTGCATCCGCCGATACATCAAGTGCATTGGCGATTGCTACAAAGGTATCCAATTTTGTTACTTTCAATCCTCTTTCTATCACACTGACATGTGTTGTACTTAAATTTACCAGCGCTGCCAGTTCTTCCTGGGTAAGATTTTTTGCTTCTCTTGCAGCCTTGATTCGCTGACCAACCGCTTTTAAATCCATCGTAACACCTCCTTCAGAACGATAATTCGGTCTAAAATTAGTATACCGATAGATAATCAAAAGATACAGAATCCGCAGATACTACAATAGTTCTACAGAACTAGTACAGATATTTTATATATCAATATAAAAAGAAGCCACCAGATAAATCATTTTTTCTGGCAGCTTCATTACGATTCTGTTGTTATTTTGTAACACTCATGCTCTCATCGATCCATTTCTTCACCATTTGAGCACTCACATTAAGATAGTGGGCTATTTTATCAACTTTCATTCCATCCGCAGCCATGGATAATGCTGAGGCCTTTGCTTTTTTCAGCTCACCACTTTCAATACCTTCACTATAAATCTGTTCCATCTCACGGCACATGAATTCCACCCCTTTCTGTGTTTCCTTCAATTCGTATACTCTGTCTGCAAGTATCTTACTATGCATATCTTCCGCATTCTTACAGTGAAGATCGTGCATCAATCTGCCTAACTCAGTATCTTCTTGCTTCTTAGAATTTACATAAATAATATGAGCCTCATCTTTGAAATTTTCACTGACTTCTTCGATCTTCCTGTCTATATGATAAATCGGAAGTCCATAACCAAGTGCATCGTCTCTGGTGATGAAGATCACATAACTCTCTGGCAGTTCATCAAAATCCTGCCCTGGATTTAATATATTCATATCCATCAGACCACTATGATATCTTGCCCGTTTTGGAGATGCTCCTTCATTGTCCTGCTGGATTTCCACATCCATCTGTTTGCCATCTGAATCCCTGGCAACACAATCCAGAATAGCTGAACGCCCCTGTAAATTCTTATAGTCCTTCTGAAGAACCTGATCGATAACTTTCAGATCCTTTTTATCCATAATCACCTGCAGCACATATTCCGTACATTCCCGTTTCTTAAATACATTCCGCATGAACACATCGCTCATGATGGTAAGGTCTTTTAAGATACCCTTGTATCTCTCGTAACGTGTTTCTAATTCTTCTGTTTTCACGATTTCTTCCTTTGCCACGTTCACTCCCGCCTCCATTCTTTGCTGTGTCAAGATAGGTTCCTAGATGTCTCCTATCCCAATTTCATCTTAACATCAAAACCAGCTTTTCACAAGCCACTATTTTATCCTACATCACTTGAAAACAATAATTTCCAATCAGCTTCATCCAACTATTATATTTATTCTTTTCACACACTTTTCGGCAAATTTCATTTTCCATCAGTACACAGAACATCTTATCATAATCAAATGCCCAAACAGCACCATTCACATGGTTTTCCACTGCTTTCTGATCTATGCTTTTCAAGCGTGTGACCATTTTCTCAATTTCTCCATTTCCCAAGTTACCGATATTTTCGCAGATAAACCGAAAGAAATTCAACGTTGTATATTCGTCATGCCAATGGAACTCTTCTGGATTGTTTTTTATTTTACTGGCTCGCTGCTGTTCTTTGATTATCTGAGCAGCTACACCTTTCATCGAATCTTCGTATCTCATAACTCCCACCTACTCTTCCTCAACGCCTAATGACGGTTTGAATCTCTTATCTTTTGCCTGTGGCACTACAATTTCATAAAAATAAAATCCTAAATACCCAAGTGCCTGCTTCTTCATTTTATAAAAAGAAGTCCTGCCTATTCCCAGTTCCTGCTGCACTTCCACATCTGTCTTATTGTAATGACTGCAAAAGCAGGAATGAAGAATTTCACTGAGTGTCACACCATTGGGAGCATAAAATTTCACCAGTGTCATTCCCCGATAGATCATGTCTGACAGCCCATAAATAATCATCAGGTTATTCATCTCCCGGTGCATCTTTGGCACGTTAAGCTGATGATTATAAATGCTCAGGTAGCTTAACGCATATGCCATATCTTCATTGATCTTCTCCTGACACTCCATATCCAGTTCTTCCAATACGACCTGATTTTCCAAAATCAGCTTCTGGTAACTTGTCATCAGTTCTTTAATATCAGTATAATGTCTTTCGATTGTAACTTCCAGATAATCCTGTGCATGACTTGCCATCTGGAAGGTAATTTCTTTCATTGATTTAATTGCATAATCTCTGTCTGTCATCAGTTTCTTATTCTCCTTATCATAATCACACTAACTGGCGGTCTTTCAGACCAGTTCGCTTTCCCCATGATTTTGATGGGAAGCAATTACTCACTACAACTTGCAGAAGCGGATATCCAAAAGACATTGTGGGAGCTGCCTTTGCTGACCGGAATCCATCTTCTTATGTAAAACCTGCAGGAATATAAAGGGAAAGTGACTATCCCTGCCGGTTAATAATCCAAATAATATCGTCTATACCTATCTCTCCTTATGCTGTTTTTCTCTCCATAAACCATTTATCCACTTCATAAAATAAATGGCTTTCCTGTCCCTGTATCATACAGGTGTACATCATTCCTACACCGCCTGCCTTTCTGCTGGCACATCGCTCGATTTTCAAAATTCTGTCGATGTTATATTTTCTTCCATCTTCCCAGGTAAAGAATATAGGAACCAGTTTTCCGTCTTTCCGAAACTCTGCCACTACATCTACATATACTTTATTCATACCGGCACCTCACTATAAGATTTCTATTGCTCTTGGCGATGCCGGAATCCTTCGGATATATCCGTTTTGTTCCAACTGCTTGATTCTGGAAGAAGCAGATGACGTTGATCTTACTCCGATCAGTTTTCCAAATTCCCGGACTGTCGGCGGATATCCATGCTCCTTCGTATAATTCAAAATGCACTGATAGCTTTCTTCCTGTTTTCTGGTTAATGTCTGTTTCAAATTTATCCCTCCCATTATCCATGAAAATAACTGTGTGGATGGACCGTATGTGTACCAGCGTCCAAGTGGGATAAGACTTTATCTTGGTACATTGCCGCTCGCTGTATACTGAAATATCCAAACCGTCGTCTGATCTCATCTACAGTACGATCCATCTTTTCTAATTTTTCCTGTTTCTCTTGATTACCAAAAAGTTCCAACTGCACGGGAATATTATCCAACACAAGATCTACTGCTCGTATACCAAGGCTTCTGATTGGATGCTCCCATTTATAATGATCTTTAAACAACTGAAATGCTGCTGTCACAATCTCATCTGTTATATTTGTCGGATGATGTAATTGTTTCTGCCTCGAAAAACGAAACAAGCCATTGTCTCGAACCGTAATTTCTATCGTTTTGCATTTAAAACCATGCTTTCTCAATCTTGCTGCAACGTTTTCTGCCAGTGCCATCTGAATAATCCAAACATCCAGATCATCTTCCAAATCTCTTGGAGTTGTGGTACTATTGCCGATTGACTTCACAGGAGCTGCATACCCGTCTTTGCAAACTGGATCATTGTCCCAACCATTTGCAAATGACCATAACACAATTCCCATCTTTCCAAAATGGCTTTCTAACATTGCTTCATCACTTTCTGCAAGTTCCCCAATGGTTCGGATCCCCAGCTTCTGAAGTTTCTTCCGAGTCTGTCTTCCAACATAAAGCAGATCCGATGCAGGAAGCTGCCAAATCATACTTTTATAATTTTCCCGGTTAAACTCTGTAATCGCATCTGGCTTTTTGTAATCTGAACCAAGTTTCGCATAAATCTTATTCCAGGAAATTCCAATACTTACCGTTATACCCAGTTCGTATTTAATCCGATGGCTGATTTCTCGTGCAATCGTTATTCCACTTCCTTTCAGATTTCTGCTGTCTGATACATCTAGCCAGGATTCATCAATCCCATATGGCTCAATCTTGTCCGTATACTCCGAATAGATTTCTCTTGCCATCTGTGAAAATCGTAAATACAAATCCATCCGTGGTGGTACAAATATGATTTCCGGGCAAATCTGTTTTGCCTGCCATAATGCCATTCCGGTCTTTACACCTTTTCGCTTTGCAATATAATTTGCTGTCAGCACAATCCCGTGTCTTGCTTCCGGATCACCACCGACTGCCAACGGCATTCCGGCAAATTCCGGATGATGCAGCATTTCCACACTTGCATAAAAGCAATTCATATCACTATGCAGGATTACACGTTCACTCAATTTTTTCACCTCCCAGCCGTTTCGTTCAGCATGATGTCTTATCAATTTCTGTATGCTTAGTATACATCTACATTTTGGAGATAGTCAAGCTACATCTTGGTTGTTTTTTCTCCGTTTTGGAGATTGTTGTTGATTTTATTTCTAACATGCGGTATAATGCATATAGAAAATCCAAATAGAAATGAGGCGAACAAATGCGTGATTTCGGGGAAATATTAGCAGAAAATAGAAAAAAGAAAGGATATTCTCAATCAGACCTGGTAAAATTGCTTTCTCAGGAGGGTATTCAGGTCACTACAAAAGCAATCTCCAAATGGGAGACTAGTGCACGTGAACCAGCTTTACATGTTTTCCTGACACTTTGCCAGTTACTTGATATTGAAGATATATATGAATCCTTCTTTGGAGAAAATCCATATAACATTATGAATGGATTGAATGAAGAGGGCAGAAATAAATTGATTGAATTTGCAGATATTTTGAAAGCTTCTAAAAAGTTCTCTCCTCTGTCTGCAAAAATTATCCCGTTCCATCATCCTGTAGATATTACCTGGGAATCGGTTTCTGCTGGTACCGGAAATTATCTTGAGGATTCTGTAAAGGAAACTTATGATGTAGGGCATCTTGCTCCTGATCAGACAGACTTTGGTGTACGAATCTCCGGTGACAGTATGGAGCCACTTTATCATACTGGCGATGTTGCATGGATTCAGAAAAAAGACTCCCTTGCCAATGGTGAAGTTGGAATCTTTTATCTCAATGGCAATACTTACATTAAGGAATTACATGATGAGCCAGACGGTGTTTATCTGATCTCTTTAAATAAAAAATACCGTCCTATTCAGGTTCTGGAATCTGACTCTTTTAAGATTTTTGGAAAAGTAATTGGGAAATGCAAAGGTGAAGAAATTCCAGGATTTCATTAGATTTCAACAGCAGATTCATGATTCTGCTGATAACAATAAGTAAAGGAAGTGATTGAATGGCGATCAATAATACCCTGAAAGACATTCGTGAAGAGCGAAATCTCATTCAAGCAGATCTGGCAGAAGCTGTCGGTTCCTGCAGCCAGACCATAGGCCGCATCGAACGTGGGGAACGCAATCCCTCCCTTGAGATTGCAATCCGATTGGCACATTACCTGAAAGTGCCAGTAGAAGATATTTTTCAAGTTGAAGACTGAAGCACAGCAGCCAGAAAACCGAGGCGCAAAAAAAGCCCCGGTTTCCTTTTGCTCAAAAATCAATGTAATCCTTTTACGAAGTCTACTGCATTCTTCATATCTTCTTCATTCGGATGTCCTTTTGCGATACCACCAACCAGTTTAAACGGTCCGAATGTGTCATAGCCTTTACAGCCAAATTTTCCAATTACGCTGGCATGTTTTTTCTTCAAAGTCTGTTCTATGGATTTATAATTCTCACTTCCGCCATAAGTGCAGATCAGAAATACTTTTTTATCTTCCGGCAAATTTCTCTCTGCAAATTTCAGAATCGACTGATGAAATTTTGAATAATAGATTCCTGACGCAAATCCAATCATATCATAGTCACTCAAGTCTGCCTTCTGCTGTTTTACTGTATCAATTAAATCTACCTGACACTCTTCTGCTATCCTCTTTACTAATTTTTCTGTATTTCCATGATGTACTGATGCATATACGATTGCTTTTCTCATTTTTCTTCCTTTCTGCCTGCTCCGTCAATCAGGTCATAGCTCATATCCAAAAAGTCCAGTGTCTTAGCTTCACTGACTGAACCATCCAGTAAAATCGTAATCCAATGTTGCTTATTCATATGGTATCCTGGTAAAAATCCATAAGTCTGAATAATCATGTTGGTCATTTCCGTATCACACTTTACGTCCATGATATCAACTGTATCATTTCCATCTAATCCAAGTTTCGATTTTTCAACAGTCATGAGCACCGCATACCATTTTCCATTTTTGTGGCGAAGAACTGCACTGTCCGGCAGTTTACTCCATAGATATTCTGGAACTGTACCGTACTGCTTCTTCACATAATCAAATATTTCTTCCTTTTTCAAAATCTGTTCAACTCCTGCTTCTTCTGATGTCCTGTCCATAATCATATCACATTTTCGTATAGCATACTACCTGCCAAATTCTTTTGCATTTCTCTTTATCTCCTGACTTTAACTAATAGAGGGGTAAAACAGCAAGGACAGGAAGTGAGGATACACTTCCGGGAAATCCCAATTTAGGGTACCCTGCCCTAAATTGAAAAAGCGCTGAAAGCAACGATACTACTGCCCTCTCAGAAAGGAGAAACTGCTAATGGCTGAAAGAAAAAGAAACAAAGAAATCCATTTTTATGTCACAGAAGAAGAACGAAAGCTAATCCGCAGGAAGATGATAGAATCAAAAACTAAGAACATGGGAGCTTATCTTCGTAAGATGGCAATCGACGGTTACATCGTCAACACCGATACAACTCCTCTGAAGAAACAGTATGAGGAAATGCACAAGATTGGTGTGAATATTAATCAGATTGCAAAGAAAGTAAATACCACCGGAGATCTGTATCCGGAAGAAATGCAAGAATTGAAAGAGATGGTGAAAGAATTATGGCGTATCTTAAGATCTTCCCCATTAAAGTAACAGACAAGAAAGCTCTGGACTATATTACAAATCCAGATAAGACAGATGAAAAACTGTTAGTTTCCAGTTTTGGCTGTTCCCCAGAAACTGCAGATCTTGAATTTTCCACGACAAGAGAATTGGCAAAAAAGAATGGAATGGACAAAGGCGATAACCTGGCATTTCATCTGATCCAGTCATTTAAACCTGGAGAAGTTGATGCCGAAACTGCCCATCGCTTAGGGCAACAATTTGCAAACGAAGTACTGAAAGGAAAATATGAATATGTGATAAGCACCCATGTTGATAAAAATCATATCCATAACCACATCATCTTTAATGCAGCAAGTTTTGTTGATCATCACAAGTATGTTTCCAATAAGCGGAGCTACCATAAAATCTGCCGGATCAGTAATCGTATCTGCCATGAAAATGGACTTGCCACCAGTATGCCAACCGGAGAAAAAGGAAAAAGCTATAAAGAGAATATGGAATATCATCGTGGCACCAGTTGGAAAACCAAACTACGTGTTGCAGTTGATAAGGCAATCTGGACTTCCATCAACTATGAGGAATTTCTACAAAAAATGCAGTTTGCCGGATATGAAGTCCGCCAAGGAAAACACCTGTCCTTCCGTGCACCGAAGCAGAAGAACTTCACTTATATGAAATCTCTCGGAAGTTATTATAGCGAAGAAAATGTCCGCATCCGCTTAGCTAAAAATCGTAGTAAAGTGAAAACTCCAAAGCATCTGTCCAGAGAAGCTCACCTGTATATCAATATCTCCACGTATGTAACGACCGGCAATCGAGAAGGATTTGAACGATGGACAAAACTCAATAACCTGAAAGAAGCGGCTCGTACCTTCAACTATCTTTCTGAAAACAATCTGCTGAATTATGAAGATTTCAGGCAGCATGTATCTGACATTGATGCTTCTGTTAAAGCGGCTGATCAGAGAATAGCACAAATCGACAGTGAACTGAGCACACAAAAAGTTATTCAGAAACACTGCGATTCTTACCGGTTCTGCCGTAAAGTGATTGAAAATTGCAAATCTGCTAAAAATCCAAAAGCATACCGGACCAAACATCAGGCAGAATACCAACTCCACGATTCACTAAAAAAAGAGCTTCAGGATCTCGGTGTTACCAAAATCCCAAGCTCTAATAAAATCCAGAAACAAATTGAAAATCTTGAATCTGAACGGGCTGCTACCGTCCGTGAAAAACAGGAACTACAGAAAAAGCAGAAAACACTGAATATCATTCAGCAAAATTTCTCTGTGCTGCTCGATGCTCCTGAAATCAATTCAGACTTACTTCCGGCAAAACGGGAACCTGTTTCTGTCACAAGAGATAAATAAGATTGCACTGACAACTCAATTATTCTCTTCCAAATCTTCCCAAGGTTTCAGCCCCATTTCCTCCCAGGTGACACCATACGGTGCACCTCCGGAGGTATAACCGGCAATAAAGAAAAATCGGTCATCTTGCAAGATTTCTTTTTTAGCCAGATTATCTCTTGTTTCTTTTTTCCGTCTTGCTCGCCTCTGCTGCTTCTTTTGTTTCGCAACAGCTGCTTTTTCTTCCGGCGTTTTCTTATGTTTTTTTGCCATAAGTGTTTCTAGTGTAATTCCATTCTGAATCTCTCTCAGGATACGTTCTTCATAACGCTTTTCACGCTTTTCGACAATTTTATAAAATTTTTCATATTCCGTTTTAGGAGCAAGCGATTGAACTTCTGTAAACAACCTTTGTGCTTGTTATTCACTGATCTCATCCACTCCTTCCTGAATACTCCGCAATAGAGTCACCAATTCACTTTGATACTTCATAACACCCGGATTACAACCGGAGTCACTTCCTTTAACAACAGCTTTAAGATCATTCAAAGCCACTTCAAGAGACCGATTTACAATAAAACTGTCATACGCTGAAGCCGCTGCCACCTCTTCATACGAAGCTGTTAATCTATCAATTATATTGCTCAGAGGTTCTCCTCTTTCGATCAATCTACTATATACCGTATCTGGTGGAGCAGTAATAAAGACACTCCGAATAACAAATCCATACTGTTCTGCAATCCTCTCAATCTGCTGTTTTCCATTTACGTCTATCTCAAGAACCGGGATCTTACCGGTTCTGATGATACGTTCAACTTCCGCTTTTGGAGTCCCATAGAATTCTTTACTACCCTGATATAAATTTGTTTCAAGAAATGCGCCTTCATTTGACATGGAACGAAATTCCTCTTTTGATACAAATGTATAGTAATCTCCTGCTGGTCTTGGTTTCCTGGTTGTTACCGATCTGACCAGTTCATATTCCTCTGAATCTGAATCAATAAACCGTCTTACCAGTGTTCCTTTGCCAACGCCAGATGCTCCAGACACAATAATCATATTCATACAAAATCCTCTCCCTTCGCTTTAATCACATGAGTTAATCCTTTATTGTCTTGTGCCATGAACATTAGATTATTCATAGTGAAATCATCTCTAATAAATTCATAATCAATATCCTGATACTCCGCAGGCACAATAACATCTCCGTAACCATCAACTACTCCCATCAGACCGTCTTCCGACCACACAAATGCGAACATCCCATAATGCACATAGGAAATCTTCACAAAGGAATCATAGCGAGCGATTATCCTGATCTCTTCATCTTCCTCGAATGGAAGGAGTTCGAACAGAACTGCTTTACCATCAATTACTGCGCTTCCCAAACAAGTCGCCATGGGTAATTCTTCAATTGAATCCGCACCAGACAAAATCAGTTCATCCTTCCGATTGATAATTTCCCATGTTCCGTCCTCCATCTGAACTCTGGCAAATGATCCTTGCATTTCAAAGCCTAAAGAGCCATCACAGTAATCTTTCGTAATCCTTTCCGCTTCTTCATCGATGTAATAGATTTTGCCATCTTCTTGGCTAACTTTTGCTGTGCCATCCTCGAATTCTGATGCTTCAAGAAAAATCGGCTCTGTCAGCAGACTGCCATCTTTCTTGATGTATCCATATAGCCCGTTATCTCCTATGTATCGCGCAGTGGTATCCCAAGAATGATAAAAATCATAAGCATATAGATATTGAAAAGGACCCGCATCGACACCTGAAGGCGAGTGGTAAACTATTCCTACAGACGTATATTCAAAACGTCTATCCTCGGATTCTTCTTCGTTTTTTATCTGATCCTTTGTTTCGCTCTTAGCAATACTATTGATCCTCTCCACACTTCCTATAGCCTTGACTAATGTATATTTCCACGCCATCCAGCCGGCTGCAATCAGGATAATAATCAGAAAAAGTGTAAAGATCACATTACTTCCCAAAAACTTCTTTACTTTGTTAATCATTCAACCACCTCCATACAATCAGGCTTGTTATTGCGGCTGTAGGTTAATAGCAGCTCTGCTCTGACCTCTGCATCTTCTACATCATGCCATTTACCTGACTCTTTGTCTCTTTCCACAATAAACACCCAGTTCTCATCACTGTTAACAAGCTCTAATACAAGGATCTTTCCCTCTTCGAATTTCTCAGCAAAGCATCTCTGGGAATAATCTCCGGATGTCAGCGTAACCATTTCCAATATTTCAAACGCAACTTCGTCATCATCTTCCTCCTCTTCGATCTGAACCTCATTCTCACCAACAACATCACCCATCAGCCGGTCTTTATAGAAACTCTTATCAATTTTCTTTGCTTCATAGGCCGACCAAATTAACAGACCAAGTGCTATCGTGTCCATGTATAGACCGATTTTACCTGCGAAAGGCAGTGCTATCGGCATTGCAACAATACCCAGACTATATGGAATCCCTAGAATTACTCGTAATGCTAACGTCCACCAGGCTGCGGTATACATCAGATGATTTCTATTATCCTTAGCATGATTTCCCAGCATCCTGCGTGTTGCAAAAAGAAAGACTACCAGCACAGCGATAACAATTACAGCTGCCACCCATCCGCCATAATATAAGCTGGCAAGAAAGTAGTTGTTTCTATTGATAAGGAAGTCCAATACAGCCTGGTTTGAAGACAGTACTGCAGACCTTCCAAACGCAGTCGCTCCACTTAAGACAGATCTTATATTCGCCTGGTATTCGCTCCAGTCATTCCCGTATGTGTACTGGCTGATTGTCATCCCCGAACGGAAGAAAAGGGCTAACATATAACACCAGAACAGCTCATACGCGCACATCAAAGCAATAGTGTTACCCTTTTTCTTAGAGCATTGTTTCCAGACATACTTTTTGATGGCACTGATGATAACGATGCTCTCAATCATAGCCAACTCAATCAGCCATATATTAGGAAGCTTCATGAAAAGTAGAAACGAAATCAGTGAAAGTGCGATCAGCTGAATAGACGCAGAAAACACACTTTTAACTTTATAACCTTCTTCACGAATACCTCTGAAAATGCACTGTGTCCAGATAGGGAACACAAGAAAGAGCAGTGGATCAAACATATACTTCTTATTGATGGTAAAAATTCCGATATTTATGTAGGTTGCATCAGTGAAGACTGTAATATCTGTCCACATCTCAAAAGCAAATCCCAGCAAGCATAACAGGGACAATACACACACAACCAGCATGGACTTACGCAAGAGGCTCCATCGCTTCCCTTTCTCATCACCACACTCTTCGAAAAGCTCTTCCAATTCATCATCGACATCAAAAAGAATGGATATTACTGTTGAGCAATCATCATCTGGGTAAAAACACCACCAATAAAGCAAAGTCAATCCAAGCGTTACAGATCCAATTATCAAAAAACTATATGGACCAGTTGACATCTCATAATTTGTCATATAGTTGAACGTCCTCAGCCAGATAAAAGCCAGCCAACATACAATTGCGGTTAACGTTGCTTTCATATAACCACTTCTTTTCTTTACCATTACGCACCTATCCTTTCTATACAGGTGGTCAGAGGGCATCTAACTATCAGAGTTTTCAGTAAAGTGAGCAGCGAGTTTTTCTAAGACAGCCTCTGCTTCTGCACGCGATGCTTGTGGGGCATCATTATTAGCACTGCTGCGGATGTTTCCTTCTGATTTAGCGATGGCGGCTTGTGCTGTTGAATTATTAAAAATAATCTCAGCAATGCCAGTCCCATATCTTTCAAACATAACGGCCGGGCAATAAATGCTTGTCCTGACAACCTCAATCGAGGGAAGGGTGTTTTCGCAATCTGCATAGCATTTGTAGCGAATCTCACCATCTCTCATATCTAATTCAAAATTTCCGTTCTTTAGTCCATAATTAGCTCTACAAACGAAATCAGACATCCGGTGCATAATCTCTGTATTGTCTGTGTCCACACCAATGGGGCAATAAGCATATACGATAAATGAATCTTCATCTACATCCACCAGGTATTTGATGTTTTTAATTCTGGTCGAGATGTTGAGTCCAAATTGAAATGTCCCGTTTCGGTCATCAAAGGAATAGTGCCAGTCGTCCATACTTAAGAATTCCTTGATTAGATTGGAAATTTTCACGGAATATGTATGTTCTCTCATTTTTTATTCCCCTCTCATATCAATGTGCGATTACTGGTCCCTCTGACATCTGCATTTGGAGCCAAAACTGCTTTAATACATTCCCGCAGGCATCACCAAGGGTAAAAGAGTGATCCTCCAACTCTGCTTCAGTCGTTTTTCTTAAATATTCACGTTGTTCTCTATAATCCCCGTTTAAAATCGGAATCAGAAGTTCTGCGGTGATTTTGGCATCATACAATGCAGAGTGCGCTTTCCGTTCGTCCATGATAATGCCGAACTGTTCTGCTGCCTTGTGTAATGAGAGCTGACGACAAGTTGAATCAAGATCCATCACTTTGTAGTATTCTGATTGGAAGTCAATCCAATGTGCCATATTTAGCGGCATGTGAATACCTTTATACTTGCACTCTTTGGTCATCTGCTGAAGATCTGCAATACTCCAGCTATAAACTAAAGTCTCGCAATCATACCCTATCCAGCGTTCCAATTGATCCAGAGCCTCTTCAAGCGAAACGGCGGAAACGACATCACAGTACGATATACCGGTCAAATTTGTTATAAACGGAACAATGCAGGTATTAAAATCCGGCTTCACAAAGCAGTGAAATTCGTCTACTATTTTGTTCTGTTCATCAATCATGCTTGCGCCTATTTCAATTATCTCTCTTGAAAGGTTAGCTCTTACAGTTTTAAGACCCTTGGAAATAGGATTCATTTCTAAATCAATTACTATTCTTCTCGCCTTCTGCATTTTTCTTCTCCTTTCGTTCCTTTCATTTATTAAGTCGGAAAGGAGAAGTTTTTCCCGAATACTAATTAAAAATTTTTATGACCATTCGTTATCTATGAAATCCAGGTCAGATAAAGGAGCAACCAATTCATTTTCATTCGTTTTTTCCGGAATGAGGGTACCGAGCACAATTGGATACTCGAATATAAGCGGTATGTTCTCAACTAAAATGGGATAACAACGATCATGAAATATCAATGTTTCATTTTTACTTAACCTTTGCAGGCGTGAAGTGGATAACAATGGTCTCCCGTATTCGTTACGTCCGGCAAGATCACTTATATAGCGTAAAAACTGCATCTCACGGCTGTGTAAGTATATTAAGTTCCCACAATTGTCAAGAATGGCTTTAGCGGCGTTTTCACCATATTTCTCTACTAATTGCCCATACGACTGAATCACCAAATGGAGCCTTATGTTACGACTTCGTGCAGCTGTAATCATCGGTAATAAATCCGAAAACGTCGGCAAGTTACAGAATTCTTCAAGGACAAAGTTGACCCGTAGTGGGAGTGTTCCGTTATGTTTCTCAGCCACACCAAGCAAAGAAGAATAACATTGACTGATAAAAAGAGTGGCTAGAAAATGAAAGGTAGTATTCTCGTCCGGAATAATGAGAAAAACCGCTGTTTTTGTTTCACCGATTTTTTCAAGATCAAAGGACGTTGTTGATAACATTTCTGTTAAGGCTGGCGATGATTTGAAAACTCTTACAAGTTGGTCAAATGATGACCTGATACATGATTTAGTGTTTTCTGCGGTTAAATCCATATATCCTGCGAGGTTCTGATATATATCGCTATCTTTAGGGAGTGATTCAAAGCATTTTTGTAAAGTGCCATCGCCCATTTTCTCATAACGCCATTTCAAGAGGTTTCCCATGTTGAGATCCTCTTCTAATGCTAACATTAGCAATGCCAGTCCCAGCGCAAGCTGTCCTGCAGACTCATTCCAATATGGATCTTTCGCATCTGTGCGTTTGAAGAAAACTTCATTGAAAAGATCATTAAGTTGTAATACTGCGGCATGTTTACCATCTGCGCCTGCATAATAAGCCTTTTCTACCCGCTCCAGAGGATTCCACCTATCAGGTGATTTTTGCGGAGTCCGTAGATTCAACACAACGGTTTTGTATCCTTCCTTTGACAGAAAAGGAGACATCTTTCTTGACAACTCGCCCTTCGGATCAATTACAATCATCGATTCACCAGCCTTGGCACATGTAAAGATCAAAGGCAAAACAAAGCGGAGAGTCTTCATTGATCCCGTATCGCCCAATATCAGAGAATGGATGTCGCTCGGATCAATGTATAGCTGATTTGTATCCCTAAAAAGCACCGGTCCTCCTCGTAAGATATGTGGTGCTTCGCTAATGTAAAAAGAGTCGAGCTCACTAGTTAATTCAGCATCTGATGCCATCCTTGACTCCTGATACCTTAATCCATCATTAAACATATCCATCCTCCTATGCCTTGTATGGTGCGAATCCGATCTTTGTTTTTTCAGGTACACGTTCACTTCTTCCCGGAAGATTTATTACATCCAGTTCATCAATAACACTGTTGTCTTCAGAGAGCTTTTTAGCAATGTCAATCTGGAATAAAGTTTGCATTACTAGCCGCTTCACATCTTTAGTTACCCATCGCATTTCCGAAAGATAATGCTTCATTTGATTTTTTGCTGCATCTGTCACGGAATACCCCATATCTAATGCGGCACTTACAAAGAGATTAGAAAAAAACTGAAGATCAAACTCCGGGATTGCTGCGTCAATTAAGATACAGGATTCACTCAATTGACTTTTGATGCTTTTCATCTTATTTGTATTTTCTTTCCCAGCGGCAACTACGATATAATAATTTTTCGGAAAGGAATTAAACACCTGGTTTACACAGGAGAAGTGTTCGTTCGCTCCAGAAGCATTCCATAGTTGATCAAGTTCAATGATGATGATTCCTCTGAACTCATTGTAGCAATCTCTAGCAATACTGATACTCTCTAGAACCTTTTCAGTAAAAGAGTTTTGTTCCTCGGATGAGTTAATGTGCGGCATTTTCACCGCAAAGTATTTCACAATACCCTTGAAGAACGCTAGATTGCTTTCTAATTCACCCACAAGTTCTAGTGCATAATTTTCTAGCAAACCCAACTCGGATGAACCATTTATAAAAAAACATGGTGTTTGTCCATTATCAAGCAGGTTTTTAGAACATCCAACTAATGATTTAATACGTTCGTCCACCAAATCGATCTCCACCTTTCATTCTTTGCTACCTTATAAGTCGGTCTAGATCAAATTTTCCCAACAAAAAAAGCCATTCTCTCGAATGACTTTTTTATGAGCTGTTTGGTGGTATGCTCTACTGCATAATAATGATTTCAAAATCAGTATCCGTGACATTATTAAGTTCACCCTTCAATATGTACCCATCACGAGTCAGTGGGATTTCCTTCTTTTTCTTGTTGGGAAAGTTCAAATATACTGATATAGCATCTGATGTCAAATCTCGAATATCTAATTGTACATACATTGATCCAAGAGCCGGATCAAATAGAATAAAAGTTTTCTCGTTTTCAATGTCCTCAAGTCTGAAAATTTTAGGGGGTGTGTCAGGCTCGACATTTCGAGCAGCCATCGCAAGCGGAGCCTCAAAACACAATCCACTAAAATCGCTTTGTAGCTGCTCCATGATAACACTAATTTGTTCTTTTATCACTTTCGCTCTAACAGAGATGACAGCGAGTGCTTTTTTAACAACACTATCCTCAGAAGAGTCCGGCTTATCGCATAATATTTTTCTAACAGCAATCATCCCGGATTCGTTTGTTACCTCAAGAATAGCCATAATACTGCAGAATTCATCATAGCAATCTTTACAATCAGCAATATGATTCATTTGCTCGATTTGAAGTTCATCTAATGGAGCATCATCTATCATCAGAGTGGCAAGATGATACAGATTATTAAAGTCAATATGTTTCATCTCGAATGCCCTCCTTTTACAAACTTATATAATACATCGTTTTCCTCAAGGTATGATTTGGCGGTTTCCAGAAGCTCCGAATTTTCTATAACAAGTTTCATCGCAACCTTTGTGCAAACTTTATGCATATATTCTGCCCAATCTTCGATTTTTCCCTTATTAAAATGCTGCGTATAAATAACATCACCCAGTCGTTTGCTATTATCTATGCTCTCGTCTACGCTTTCTATCTGATTTAAAAATGAAACACACCAGGTGAGCTGTTTGCTAACATTCGTTTGTAGATATCTCTCTGAATCATTCTTAAGATAAAATAATGTTCTATCGGTCATGTAGTCAAATGCCCATTTTGCAGATGACGCTTTATTATCTGGGATTACTGCTAACAAGTGCGGTAATACTCTAGCATAATATAACGCTAAACTCCTAGGCGGATAGGCAGTAGCTTCGGTGAAGGCACGACAATAAAGAATAAACAATTCCTCGTACAATTTTCTTTTTTCTTCGCCATCTATTTCATCTTCAATTGTGGCTGATGAAATTTTTTCTGCATAAGCATGGCCAGAGTCATCAATCGGTTCATCGAGTGATACGGTTTCATATTGTTTTCTGGCAGTAGAAAACTTCCTTATCTCGTCTAACACTTTATGTTTGTAGACGCCAAAAGCATAGTATGTAAAGTCTTGCCTGACAGTTTTCTCTTTCTTATCCTGCTCTATAACTTTCCAAGCCGCCAGTCGGCTTTCCTGCATCGCAGTATATTCATTTTCGTCAGAATAACAGCCTGTTTTCCAAAGTTGTCGCCTCACCCAAGCAACACAATACTCATCGAGTTCGCTAATGATCAACTCCATTTCCGCATTGGATCCGCTATTAATATAGTTTTCGTATGCTCTTTGAATGGACTCCGACTTTTTCTTTTGAGAAGATGCCTTGTCCAGCAAATTATTTATGTACTTTTTCTGTTCCATCAATGCACCTCCTAGTTGCAGCGAAAGCAAGTAAAGCCTGACCAATAAATCTCGTTTTTGAAAGGGCGGAATCTTTCATTTTTATCGGCATAAGAGGAAACCTTCATCTTCATACTGGCATTCAGAATGTTTCCCTGCAAGATATATTCAAACCAATTTCTTCTCTTCAGATCGCCTATTGTAACTGTTCTTAAATACTGCTTTGCTCTCTTTAGTGCCACCGGAGGAGCAACTTTTTTAACACAGTATTGATAATAAAATGCGTCCATTAATATCGCTGTTGCCATATCATCGGCATTCCATATGTTCGATATAACATATTTAACTCCAGAAGCTGAAAACCCACCTATTAAACCTTGGAATCCTTTTGAAGCTACAGCATCATTCATTCCGCCTAGACATGATGATAAGACAACAAGTTCTACATTATGATAATCATATCTACTTATCTCATCAGCAGTGAGTATACCATTTCCACAATTACTATCCCATTCTTTCTTTCTAAGCCAATTACATACCCCAGAGAACAGGAGACATGAGGAGTACATTGAGTCAGTATCCCCAAGCAAATCAAAATAACCATGTGTCGCTAAATGAATGTTACGTTTTCCAATGCCATTTTGAAGTTGGTATCGGGTTGCTTGCTTTCCAACAAAAAACTTGGATTTACAGTATTTACCAACCGTTCTTGCCTCAAACTCACTAAAAGGCAACTGAAGAATTGCATCAGGCTTTAATTCAACAAATCTTGATTTATCCTGAGCTTTTGTATCGGCTCTATGAATTTGTTTTTCGGGAACATCAAATTGAGGATTTCCAACAATCAAACTTCCGCTTCCAAAATCATTAGAATCTGAATATAAAAAGTCTCTACCACTTTCCATTACAACAATGTTAAACCGATCCCCAAATAATTCTCCTTTTCCATCTGCCAAAACGTCAAATGGGAGATTCAGAATATCGGCATCTGGAGCTATAAAAATTTTTTTATAGCCGGCAATTAATGAGTAAATAGGAGAAATCAGGGAGGAATGCAACTTTCTTTTAAAGTGTTCTTTTTCCTCCATCTGTTCTATCGATATTTCACCTCTCGATTCATTTAATATTAATTGAACCAGTTCTGATGCTTCGTCTATGATCGACTCTGCATTGTGAAGAATACATCTGTTAATGGTGCATTGACCACCATTTTTGACAACTACAAACGCATCAAGTTCCAGTATGTCATCTGCAATATCTCCTGATTTTCCTCCGTAATCTTTCGGACACAAGATATACTCGATAAGCACAGAATTGTCAGGCAATTTATTCTTCAATTCTCTTACTGTAATATCTTGGGTTTTAAACCTTTCCGGAAATCTTGCTGCGAACTCGGCTTCCAATACTCTAAGGTTCTCTTTCTCTATGTCATATTCATTGCTGTCAGGCAAAAAAATACCTTCGGTTTCTATCGCAGCCAAGCGATCTTGAATGGATTTAATCTTTCCGATTAACCCTGCATCAACATATCCTGAATTTAATATTCGATTGCGTTCTTTTCCTGCCAAAGAAGCAAGTGCCTTATAGTTTATAACCCTCTCATATAATTTCCAGGTATTCTTTTCAATTGTCCGCATAATTGCATAGCTGCAGGTAAACAGTAACTGCGTAGGTGAGAGAATCTGCAACAACCTGTTGTCGTTTGAATAGCACAAGTATGAATGCCAAACCTCACGTATTTGCGCAAGCGCATGATTTAAATATTTAAGTGCCTCTTGCTCCTTTCCGCACTTTCCCAAAATACTGGCGGTTGTCTGAAAAACAGATGCCTTTGTGCTTAATGGGATTACCGAATTCCAGCATTCTCTTGCTGATTTAAGAATAGTGTATTCCGCCAAATCGGATCGATTTGCTTCCCATGCCAATATGGAAAGGATCAGCCATAAAACTATCCTTTGCCCCTGTTCCAGTTGCTCAATCCCAGTGTTATCAACAATCGCCAAAGCATCACAATAATCATTACACTGTTTTGAGGTCAGCTCATCATTCTGAAGAAGCAATTGTACTCCTGTGACAAAGAAAATCACTTTTTCGGGGTAAGCGTTCTTGCAATTGTCATTAGGTGTTTTTATTTGGCATCCGATCTCATCCAATTCAGAGATAAGAAAATCTACTTCCTCCTTGTCAATTTCAAGAAATGCCTGGCTTACCAGGCTGTTATACATAGTAAGTATTCTATATTGGTCTTTTTCCTCAATTCCGCCGCCATCCTGCTCAATCAGCTCCAACAGTTCTAAAATAAGAGGTGCTGCCTTTGGCATGTCATTCTCTACGTAATAAACCATGAGAAGATTGCTCTTCACCTGCGCTATTGAAAGGATTTCATCTACATTGGCTGGAAACGGCGCATTAACTGCGCTTACAAAAGCCTGTTCAGCGCGAATGTATTTTCCCTTCTTTAAGTAAAAGTCCCCAATGAGGTTATAACTCAAACGGAGTTTTATCAACGGCTCTGAAGATTTTTCATTATATTCCTCGCAGATTTTATAATAAAGCGAGTGAAGATATTCATAAGAATGGAAGTTCTCATGGTTCAGCTTATGTAAAAGCACAATATACAGAGTTTTTCCCTCAACAATTTTCAGGGTATCCCTGTCTATATCAGAGTAACTTCCTTCTTCTGCACAATTGATAAATCTATATAGAAAAGACATCTCTTCTGCATTATCTTCGTTGACAGCAAGAGCTAAATGCATTACCGCATATTCTCGTCTTGCTAAAGCAGTGTACCAGTCTTGTTCTCCGTATAGTTCCAATCGAATCTTGTAACAGTTTTTGAATACTGCTAATGCGGCTCTGGTGTTGTTTTTCCTTTGAAGAAGGCATCCGGAAAACCATAGGAAGTCTGACGTGTACTCATCATGAATACCCTTAAAATATGCCTTTTCCTTATTGCATATTTCATAACTTTGATCAGGACAAACTTCTACAATTTTCGATAACGATTTTACAACGATCTCTCGATGTTTCAGGACATTTTCTTTGTTTCTCTCCGCGCTAACACTTACAAGATACATTATAATGCGGCCAACCATATCATTATCTTGGCGACTTTCAAAATAGCTGGCCATATTCGTAAGCATGAAAAATAGAGCTTCAGAAATTCCGGTATTTGGATTTATTTCCCCATATTCTTCGCTAATGAGTATCTTTAGAGCTTCAGTGTAGTCTCTACTCTCAATCATCGAAATAACACAGTCGCAAGCATCCGATAGGATGTCAGGAGTTAATCCCAAACCATCCTCCAGTCGCTTCACACTATTAAGTAGCAAATCAATTTCTTCTATGGCCTTACCTTGCTGCCCAGATTCTAGACATAAACATATTTTTCTGCCTCTGAGACATACCATAGCTATCTCGTGATCAGTCCAATCAGTGTGAGTTTGCTGAGAATCGCTCACCAATAAAGAAATCAACTCTGCATCATAGCGGTCGATTTCCTCTTGTATTGCTTTTTCAATTTCAATTAAGTCGTCGCGATCTTCTCTCACAATTTGCACCTTCTTTACGTTCCGAAATCAGCTATTCATTCCGTTGCCTTTGCTGTTGCCCTTGACGCTACTTTTTTGATTCGTATGAGTACCTTTCGGGGAACTGCTGCTGTTTGCTCTACTAACAAACAAATCTCTGCTAGTTGCTTTCTTATTAGCAGAGCTATTAAGGCTTGTCTTTTTTACCGGTAGCCGAAGTCGTTTGGATTGTTTCGTTCTTTCTGCATTTGAGCCAGTATTTGAAACTGCTTTACTTTTTTCGTATTTTGTGTTTGCAATCTTCTTTGATTGATCACTGAGCGGATCTGAAAGTTTTCGATAATTAATTCCTGGTAGCTCCCCATCGAATGAATCAACTTTTTTGTTTTTAAGTTGAAGCGACCGTTAGCATCGTTTTTCCAGTTTTCGCCATGTGCTTGAAAATGCTCCTCATGTGTTAAGATTTGCCTTGAAAACAATGTGATTGACTTCAGCAACAGCAATTCTAATTTCTTTAAGAAGGTTACATTTTCTTTTCCCGTCATAAATCCTCATACCTTTCTTACAAACTTACTGCGCATCGTCTTGGTTAATTTTCACCAGGCAAAACAGATTCTGGAAAGCATCCAAATCAGAAGAGCCTATTATTGCCTCGCTTGTTCCTGTGATATCTTTCAGCGCACCGATATCTGGATAGTCACCAATAGCAAATGCAATTTTTATTCCTTTTCTAAACCACACATTATTTTTTATTAACTGTAATGGTTCTGAATAACTGTCTGTTGGGTATCCAGCAAGCATAAAAATGTATATAGGATAGTAGTACTGAGTTGTATTTTTTTCATCGTCTCCCAAGAAGTCGTTCAATTTATTTCCTAGCTTATCTATTCCTGCACCTAAATCGCACAAGCCACCAGCACGCAGGCCTTCCCATTTAACTTTTGATATAGGTGTTGGAAGTATCACCCAGTTGGCACCAGAATTATACTCTAAAACTGCAATAGATATATCTGCTACATCGTGCGGTGCTAACAGCTTTAAAGCATCTATTGCCTGTTCCATAGAGTCGTTTAGTGCTCCCATCATAGGTGGTTTCATATGTCCTGCAGTGTCCAGGACATAAAATATTGTTACGCTTCTACCATTCATAAACAAAATCCTCCGCTACGATATTAAAATGCCGTGATTTTGCAGTATGTGCTTTAAATACCTAGCATCAGTCGTGCTTAATATGGCCTCATAATTCCCCACTAACTTTGCCAGCACACTTAAATCAGAATTCTCTGAAGTACGAACTGCAATCTTTGTAGCAACCCTATACCACTTATTGTCTTGGATTTTTTCCAATTCTTTTTCCCAATCATATCCATAAAAGCTAAACAGTTCGCAACCATCTGTAAAGAATATAATTATAGGTGGAATACATCCAGCATCTACTATCGGAATAAAGTGATCTCTGTTTAACTTCTTATTAAGTTCATTTAACGCACCACCTACGTCAGATATCCCGTTTCCATTTGGATAATCATATTCAAATTCATCTTCTAATGATATAGGCTTGTTTCCTGTCAGCCAACTGATCTTAGTATTAAATTCCATAATTGAAAACTTAATTACTATTTCTGACTGATGTTTTGAATGCTCTTGTAGAAAGTAGAGTATATCCTCAATAAAATGAGAAGCGAGATTTATTGGTTCTCCACTCATGCTTTTCGATGTGTCCACTACAAAAAGGACCAACATTTCTCTCTGCATAACTTTTCTTAAACCCATTTCCGGCACCGATAAAGGCGTAACCTGCAATGAGGTATTGCTTCCCAAATTCGTTTTTGCTTTTTCCTTTACTGTAATGTCTCCAAATGGTGTATTTATGTGCAAACCATTAAATATCTTAATAATTCTTCCCGATTCTAAGTTTCTGCTTTTACCATTCTTATGGCACGTCCAGCTTACTCCACTGCAATTCTTTATACCGATAGTCTGTTCATCATCATCCTTAGAAATAAATGTCGCTAAAGACAATAGTAGCGTGTCATCCGTTATATTCGCCAAGCACTTTCTAATTTGATGACCAGCTTGGACAGTATAATAGTTATTTTCAAACTCGACATAATATTTCAGGGAATTCTTGTTCCCGCAAATTGGACAAGTGTTAATAGTACTCAAAATACCAGTAAAGTAATTACCACAACTATCACATCTCTCTATTTCTGCATCCCATCTTGCAAGAGCATTTAACCATTTCAGTTCAGTCGGACGTCTGCTTGGCTTTTTTAATGCCAATTGGGAAAACGCTGTTTCGAATAATTCCTTTATGTAATCAGGCGTAAGACTCCACATAGTTAACGCATATTTGGATATGGGTTCATAGGGTTCATTTGAACTATCAAGTGGATCAAAAACAAATAACGGATTTTTTCCGTATATTTCATTTCTAACATTTTCACTTAAGCAAAGTTTAATAGTTTTCTTTCCTTCTAGAGGGTGGAGTTTATAAAATAGCATAAACAACAAAACACTCATAGAATGTCTATCGCTCAGATTATTACGAATTGTATTGTCAAGAACCGTTTCTGGTGCCTGATACCTTTTCATTCCGTATCTAAAGTAGGATGCTTCTTCTGGATCCAGAAAAAATTCATTATTAGTAAGGGGATCCCTATAGACATTATCGTAAAGATGTACAGGTTCATTGGAAATCCTAGATCCATATGGCTTGATTTCATCTGTATCACCAATTAAAAGATCACCTGTTTCAGGATCAAAAAATATATTGCCATCATGCAGATCAGCGCCACATAATCCATTAATGCCTAACGAACGCAGGGAGTATACCAAATTTAAAGCAGTGCGAATCAGAGTTTGAGTTGTCACCTGAACCATACCTGACTCCCATTCTGTCATGCAGATAAAGTTCTCAGGTATTTTTTTCATTAAATAACCGAAACCTTGTTCAGAATAGTCGGTGATATTTATTGGCCAAATAAAGTTATTATTGGGACTGCCTATAATACATTTCTGACGTAGATTATCGTAATATGCTCGATCATAGTGAATATAGTCATCCGCATCGAACCATTTTAGAACTAGAATACTGCCATTAAAGATAACTTCATAAACTCTACCAGCTATTATATTATTAACAATGCATTCATTCTCTGAATTGTAGAGTATAAGCTTTAAACGATCTCCAACATTCAACATATATAATACCATCCAAAATCCTATCTAATTCATAAATGCAGTTAACAAATCCCCTAACGAATCCTTATAGTACGGGCATTTAGTTTTCCTAAACACCTTCTGATCCATCAATTCGCAATAGCAGAACTCTTCTGAATCATACATCTCTTCGGCTTTGCTTATATTCGCATAGGTGCAAAAATTCTCGCACCCACCTTTACACACTGGAGGATCAGAGGAAGGAGGCAGTTGCTCCGGTGCAGGAACTTTCCCAAAGAGACCACGTTTAGTCCAAATTCCGTTCTTCTCTTTAAACCCTTTCTGCAAATAGGAAAGTGCGCCTTGGTTTCCTGCTTCCAACGCAGCCGTGAGATAATGCAATGCTGCATCGAGGTTTCTCTGTGTTCCCCAGCTTTCAAAATAGCAAGCACCGGCATTAAGCATAGCATCAGCATAACCCATATCTGCTGCCTTTTTTACCATTGCAAATGCACGTTCAGTGTCTCTAGGCACGCCATCACCATTCATCAGAATAGTTCCATAATTGTCCAAGGCATACATATCGTCCTGTGCAACAGCTTTTTCAAACCACTCAACAGCGGCTTGGTAATCGAGGTCTACAATTTCGCCTTTAAGGTAATCACAGGCGACATTGTTTTGAGCGGTAGCATGTCCAAGCTCCGCCGCTAGCAAATACCACCTAAAAGCAGTACACCGGTCAATCTCAACACCCATTAATCCCTGCGAATAGCAGTTTCCAACTACCCACGCAGCAAAAGGGTGATCTCCAACTTTGGCCGCCTTCAAATACCATTCAAATGCGCTTTCAAGATCAGGCTCTCCGTCAGGAATACCTTTTTCTGTATAAAATCCCATCGCAACCATAGCTTTACTGCTACCATGTGAAGCCGCTAAAGTGAACCACTTCTTAGCTTCAGCCTTGTCTTCCTGAACACCTTGACCTTGGTCTTATGTCAAGAAAAAGTACAAATTAAATACAACCAATTTTCTCTTTTTAT
>OAWM01000378.1_pt1 | contig 36234 bp, 41 predicted proteins | sample 1495501 | NCBI WGS metagenome assembly OAWM01 (sample SAMEA2580210, study PRJEB22360) | human gut metagenome | biome: human gut; feature: human-associated habitat; material: faeces | place: Denmark | collected 2008/2010 | reverse complement strand
GAAAATGGGGCAAAAGTCAGTAAAATCAAGTGTTTTCAGTTTGCTCAGCAGACACTGTTTAACTCCAGAGAATAAATAAAAGGAAGATCCCATACGAGAGAACTTTTCTGTCCAAAATTTGCCCCGATATATTCTGCATTTTTCTTGCGGAACTGAAAACTGTCCCTTCCGAACATTTTCGCTTCCCCGCTGTCCGGAGAAAGAATTCCCAGCATGGATTTGATCAATGTGGATTTTCCTGCACCGTTTAGTCCTACAATTCCGACCATCTCTCCTTCTTTGATCTGAAATGAAATATCTTTGATCGCTTCTTTTGTCTCGAATTTACTGCTTTTGAAGATTCCTTTCCCGCTTTTGATTTTTCTGCGGTATGTTTTGGTCACATGGTCCATTTCTACGATTGTGTTCATATTTTCCCTCATTCCTTCTTGATTTTAAACCGTAATCTGCAATTTCTCCTATTATATTATACTCCCCCCCGCAAAAACTGCGCAATAAAAAATCTCTGCTCTTTAGCTTTCATCTCTATTATGATTCGTGCTTTTTCATGGTTCAAATGGGTATATAAGTTGTCAGAGATATCGAAACATGATAAAATATCACAGACATTCACACGAAAGGAGTCCCCTATGTCCTCTTATTCACAATCCGACATTTATCACAGTATCTTCTCAGACATTTACACTGTCTTTTGCGGAATGCAGGACTGCCCCCCTTCCTATTCCTTCGGGCCGGCAGTCCGGGACTGCTACCTGCTTCATCTCTGTCTGGAAGGAGAAGGCGTATTTTACTCCGGTGAAGAACGCTATCCGATCAAACAGGGGCAGGGGTTTCTCATTCATCCCGGCAAGCTGACTTTTTATCAGGCGGATTCAGTGAATCCCTGGAGCTATCTCTGGGTCGGTATCGGCGGTCATGATGCAGAAAAATATCTGCGGCTTGCCGGTCTTTCTGCCAGAAATCCGATTTTTTCCTGTACCCAGATCGATACCGCAAAATCCTATATCCTGGACATGATGAAGCATCACGCCTTAAGTGCCGCAAATGAGATTTACATCCAGGGAATTCTGATGCAGTTTCTCGCCCTTCTGGTGGAGGACGCCGGATGTACGGTTTCTCCTCAGCAGAATACATCCAGCGTATATATTAATCAGGCGATCTCCTACATCCATAAAAATTATCAGAATCCACTCACTGTACAGGAAATCGCGGACTATTTGTCTTTGAACCGGAGTTATCTGACGGAACTGTTTCTAAAAACCGTACAGCTTTCCCCGCAGCAGTTCCTCACTCGGTACCGGATTACAAAATCCGAAGAGCTGCTCCAGTCAAGCAGCCTGTCCATCCAGAATATTGCCTATTCCTGCGGATATTCCAGCAGCTTTTCTTTTTCCAAGGCATTCCGTAAAGTAAACGGTCTAAGTCCTTCTGAGTATCGGAAGCAAAAAAGAGGGGGATGAAAAAATCAATTCTTTTGCATCCCCACCCCTTCATTTTTTATTCTTCCTTTGCTTTCAGCAGATAAAGACGAGACTGGAAATCTCCGTTCTCTCCATTATACTGCTCCGGATTTTGTCCGGACGCCACGTCTGATACGATCAGTCCGGCCTGCATCAGCTCATCTCCGTACAATGCCATTTCCATATTCGAAATCTGATACGGAAGCTTCGGATCCAGTCCCTGCAGTCTGACGCTCCGATATCCGATATTGATCGGCTCCAGGAAGCGATACCATCCCACAATCGCTTCTTTTTTGTCCTCAGACACAACCATCCATGCCATTTCATTTCCTGCAAACGGGCTCTGAAGTCGATAGAATGTTCCATACTGGATCAGGCTTCTGTGTTCTTTCATAAATGCCGTCTGCTTTTTGATTGCCTCCCGCTGTGCCTCTGTCAGACTGTTCGGGTTCAGCTCATATCCGAAGGTTCCAAAATATGCCACATCCGCACGCATTTTCAAAGATGTGTTGCGAAGCACCTGATGATTCGGCACTGCTGATACGTGAGATCCCATACTGCTCACTGGATAGACAAGGGACGTTCCATACTGGATCTTACAACGTTCCACTGCATCCGTATCATCCGATGTCCATGCCTGCGGCGCATAATACAGCAATCCCGGATCAAAACGGGAACCGCCGCTTGCACAGGATTCAAACAAAATTTCAGGAAATCTGCCCGTCAGCTTCTCATATAACCGATAAACACCCAGAATATACTGATGCATGACCTTACCCTGATCTGCGGCACTGGCTGTATGAGAGTATACTTCTGACATACAGCGGTTCATATCCCATTTGATATAAGAAATCGGCGCATCCTCCAGGATTTTTTCCATTTGTCCATAAATGGCATCCACCACTTCGGCTCTGGAAAAATCCAGAATATACTGATTTCTTCCATGGGAAATATGACGTCCCGGAGTAGACAAAATCCAGTCCGGATGCTCTCTATAGAGATTGCTGTCCTTGTTGACCATTTCCGGCTCAAACCAGAGACCGAATTTCATGCCTTCTGCCGCTACCTTCTTCGCGATTCCTGCAATGCCATCCGGCAGCTTTTCCAGATTCGGATACCAGTCTCCCAGAGAAGAATGATCATCCTCCCGTTTTCCGAACCATCCGTCATCCAGTACAAACAATTCGATTCCAAGCTGTTTTGCCGTGCGCACGATCTCCAGAATCTTTTCCTCATTGAAATCAAAATAAGTCGCTTCCCAGTTATTGATGAGAATCGGTCTCGGTCGGTCTCTCCAGTATCCTCTTGCCAGGCGTGCACGATACAGACTGTGGAATGCCTGACTCATCCCGTTCAGTCCGCGATCGGAATAGATCAGCACCGCCTCCGGTGTCTGAAACTCATCTCCGTTTTTCATCTCCCAGGAAAACCGGTCCGGATGAATTCCCAGCGTCACTCTTGTGACATCGTATGTATCCACCTCTGCCTGCGCCAGAAAATTCCCGCTGTAAACAAGACTGAAGCCATACACTTCCCCGCACGCTTCCGTGGTATTCTCCCGCCGCAGTGCCAGAAACGGATTAAAGTTACTGCTGCTGCATCCGCGCATACTGTAAATTCCCTGAATTCCATACTGCAGTTTTCGCTCTGTCACTGCACGTTCTCTTCCCCATGCTCCGGTCAGCTCGATCATTTGATAGTCGTGATCGGGCAGATCTACACTGCAGCTCATTGCCCTCTCCAGCACGATCTTCTCTGCTCCGTGGTAAATCACCTTTGCACTTCTTGTAATCACCGGAAGCTCTTCAAAAATCGTATAGTACAAGATCAGTGTGGTGTGGATCAGCTCATCTTTCAGTTCGATTTCCAGTGTCTGTGCCTCTTTGGAATCTTCGGTATAGGTAGCCGGCAGTCCTGCAAGCGCGGGCTTCCCGTCATAAATCCGATGTGTCTGATACACAAAATCCGTAATACGGCTTCCGTTCTCCTGCAGAATCTCCACCGCCGGATACCGCATATCCCCTGCTCCATAGGACGGATATTCCTGCTTGATATGTTCCATCGAGAATGTGGAATCCCCTTCGTAAGTACATACAGCCATTGGGCGGTGACGCAGCTCCAGCAGATGGGAAAAACTCTCCCTGTCATGCAGCTTTTTCCCAAAATACAGCTGTCCTAACTGTCCATTTTTTAAGATGGTGATCAGATAGCTGATTTCTTTGTTGTAAAGATGAAATTCCCGGGATCCTTCGTGATAACAAATGCTCATATTTCTGGTTCTCCTCTCCTGTTTCTATTTTTTATTATAAAGATTTCGAGGGGGACTGCCAGACTGTAATGTTGGAAAAACATATCCAAATGTTGGGTTCTGTTTTATAACCAAAAATGGTCGGAACTCTCGTCCCGACCATTTTTTCTCTACTGTACTGTCGCAATATCGATCAGTGTCAGCTTCTTAATATCTGTATTTTCAAGACTTGTGATCAATGCTTCTGCAGTATCAATTGCTGTCAGTACATTAACTCCTGTCTCGATTGCATTTCTTCGAATGACAAATCCGTCTCTGGAGTGCTCTGCTCCCTGTGCCGGAATGTCAATGACCAGATCGATCTCATGTCCTAAGATGAGATCCAGAAGGTTTGGTGATTCCTGCTCGATCTTACGGACCGGAATCGCTTTCACACCTGCTGCGTTCAGCGCTTCTGCTGTACTCTTTGTCGCAAAGATACGGTATCCAATCTTCTCAAATCTGCGTCCGATCTCTACTGCCTCCGGTTTATCTTCGTCACGAACTGTCATGATCATGTTCTTGAACTTCGGCAGTTTGATTCCTGCTCCAAGGAATGCTTTGTAAAGAGCCTCATCGAATGTCTTGGCAATTCCCAGACATTCTCCTGTAGATTTCATTTCAGGTCCAAGGCTGATATCTGCACCGCGGATCTTCTCAAAGGAGAATACCGGCATCTTCACTGCCACGTAATCCGCTTCCGGCTGCAGTCCCGGTGTGTATCCCAGTTCTTTGATCTTGTTTCCAATGATTACTTTGGATGCAAGCGGTACGATCGGAATTCCGGTTACTTTACTGATATAAGGAACCGTACGGCTGGAACGTGGGTTTACTTCGATCACATACACATCATCTTCTCCACATACGATGAACTGAATATTGATCAGACCGATGACATGGAGAGATTTTGCAAGTCTTCTTGTATACTCTGCAATCTTGTCTTTTGCTTTCTGTGTCAGGCTCTGTGCCGGATATACAGAGATACTGTCTCCGGAATGGATTCCTGCACGCTCAATGTGTTCCATGATTCCAGGGATCAGAATGTCTTCGCCGTCACAAACTGCATCGACCTCGATCTCTTTTCCCTGTAAATATTTATCCACCAGAATCGGGTGATCCTGTGCGATCCTGTTGATGATTCCGATAAATTCATCGATATCATTATCATTGATCGCGATCTGCATTCCCTGTCCTCCAAGTACGTAGGAAGGTCTTACCAGAACCGGATATCCCAGTCTGTTTGCAACTTCTTTGGCTTCTTCTGCCGTGAATACAGTTCCTCCTGTCGGACGCGGAATCTCGCACTCTTCGAGAATCTCATCGAACAATTCACGGTCTTCTGCTTTATCTACATTCTCTGCAGAAGTTCCAAGGATCGGAACTCCCATCTTCATCAGAGCTTCAGTCAGCTTGATCGCTGTCTGTCCACCAAACTGTACAACTGCACCGTCTGGCTTTTCGATATCTACAATACTCTCTACATCTTCCGGAGTCAGTGGTTCAAAATACAGCTTGTCTGCAATATCAAAGTCTGTACTAACTGTTTCCGGGTTGTTGTTCACGATGATCGTCTCGTACCCTTCTTTTGCAAATGCCCATGTACAATGCACAGAACAGAAATCAAACTCGATTCCCTGACCGATACGGATCGGACCGGATCCAAGTACCAGAACTTTTTTCTTATCACGAGTCTCTTCTACTTCGTTCTCACTTCCATATACAGAATAGTAGTATGGTGTCTCTGCTGCAAATTCTGCTGCACACGTATCTACGATCTTGTATGCTGCAACAATGCCGTTTGCATGACGCATATCGTGAATCTCACGCTCTGTCTTTCCTGTCAGCTGTGCGATCACGTTATCCGGGAACTCCATCCGTTTTGCTTCTTTTAACAACTCCGGTGTCAGCTCTTCTGATTTCAGTGCATTTTCCATCTCCACAATGATTGCAAATTTATCAATGAACCACTCATCGATCTGTGTGATCTCGTGAATTTTTTCGTAGCTTACACCGCGGCGGATTGCTTCTGCGATTCTCCACATACGCATATCATCCACGATCTCCAGCTGCTCTGTCAGTTCTTCCACAGACAGATCTGTGAAATCATAAGACATGAGGCTGTCTACATGCTGCTCCAGAGAGCGGATGGCTTTCATCAACGCACCTTCAAAGTTGTCGCAGATACTCATCACCTCTCCGGTTGCCTTCATCTGTGTAGTCAGTGTTCTCTTTGCACTGATAAACTTATCAAACGGAAGTCTCGGAAGTTTTACGACACAGTAGTCCAGCATTGGTTCAAAACTTGCATATGTCTTCTGTGTGATCGCATTTTTGATCTCATCCAGTGTATAACCAAGAGCGATCTTTGCTGCAACCTTCGCGATCGGATATCCTGTCGCTTTGGAAGCCAGTGCAGAAGAACGGCTTACACGCGGGTTTACCTCGATTACACAGTATTCAAATGTCTCCGGGTGCAGAGCATACTGTACGTTACATCCACCCGTGATATTCAGCTCACTGATAATATTTAAAGCGGAAGTACGCAACATCTGGTATTCTTTGTCCCCCAACGTCTGTGACGGTGCCACAACGATACTGTCTCCTGTATGCACACCAACCGGGTCAATATTTTCCATATTACATACCGTAATGCAGTTTCCGTTTCCGTCACGCATTACTTCGTACTCAATCTCTTTCCATCCTGCAATACAACGCTCTACCAGAACCTGTCCTACACGGGAAAGACGAAGTCCGTTTTCCAGGATCTCCACCAGCTGTTCAGAATCATGTGCGATACCGCCGCCGCTTCCTCCCAGTGTGTATGCCGGACGAAGTACAACCGGATATCCGATCTTATTCGCAAATGCAAGACCATCTTCTACGTTTTCTACGACCAGAGAAGCTGCAACCGGTTCTCCGATCTTTTCCATCGTTGCTTTAAATTCCAGACGATCCTCTGCCTTTTTGATCGTCTCAGAAGTTGTACCGATCAGGCGGACATTGTGTTTTCTTAAAAATCCTGCCTCTTCCAGTTCCATTGCCAGGTTCAGACCGGCCTGTCCTCCCAGTGTCGGAAGTACGCTGTCCGGCTGCTCTTTTAAAATCAGCTGTTCCACAACTTCTACTGTCAATGGCTCGATATATACTTTATCTGCGATATCTTTATCTGTCATGATCGTCGCCGGGTTGGAGTTTAACAGAACAACTTCAATCCCCTCTTCTTTCAAAGAACGGCATGCCTGTGTTCCTGCATAGTCAAACTCTGCTGCCTGTCCGATGATGATCGGACCGGACCCAATTACTAATACTTTTTTAATACGACTGTCTCTTGGCATTATTTCGCTCCTCCCATCATCTCAATGAATCTGTCAAACAGGTAACCGGAATCCTGTGGTCCCGGGCATGCTTCCGGATGGAACTGTACGGTAAAGATGTTCTTTCCGACATAGGCAAGTCCCTCGTTTGTTCCATCGTTGACATTCGTAAATGCAGGCACTGCCACATTTGGATCTACATTTTCTGCATCTACCACATAGCCGTGGTTCTGGGAAGAAATGTATACACGATTTGTCTGAAGGTCTTTCACCGGATGATTTCCGCCGCGATGTCCATATTTTAACTTGTGTGTAGTCGCACCTGTAGCAAGAGCCATGAGCTGATGTCCAAGGCAAATTGCAAAGATCGGAATATCTGTATTGTACAATTTTTTGATTTCTTCAATAATAGAGGTGCAGTCTGCCGGGTCTCCAGGGCCGTTTGACAACATGATTCCGTCAGGATTCGATGAAATGATCTCTTCTGCAGTTGTGTGGGCCGGGTATACAGTCACTTCGCAACCACGCTGATTTAAAGATTTGGCAATATTATTTTTTGCTCCTAAATCCAGCAGTGCTACTTTCTTTCCTGTTCCTTCCAGAACATATTTCTCGCTGCATGTTACTTTAGAAACAACATCACCTACTGTGTAGGCCTTCAGCTTTGGAAGAATCTCTTCCAGATTGTAATTTTCATTTGTAGTAATCATACCATTCATGGTACCTTTTTCCCGTAAAATCTTTGTCAGAGCACGTGTGTCCACGCCTGCGATTCCAGGAATATCCTGCTCTTTCAAAAAGTCCTGAATCGTACCTTCACATCTGAAATTGCTTGGCATACGAGACAGCTCTCTTACAATATAACCATCCGGCCATGCTTTTCTTGATTCCATGTCCGGTGTGATTCCATAATTCCCAATCAACGGATACGTCATTACGACTGCCTGTCCCGCATAAGAAGGGTCTGTCAACACCTCTAAATATCCTGTCATGGAGGTATTAAACACGATTTCACTAATCATATCTCTTGTCGAACCAATGCTTGTTCCTGTAAACACGGTTCCATCTTCTAAAATCAGAAATGCCTTCATCTGTTCACCTTATCCCTTCGTAAATTTTCTCAAATTGTAAAGATTATACTACATACCCGGGAATATTTCAACCTGTTTTTAGAAAATTAAAGTGTCATCAATTTTATCGTAATGCCTGCGAATCCATTTCAGCCCTTTTTCCATATTTCCTTCTTCCAGGGCATTTACAATTTCTTCATGGATCTGGCACCAGTCCTCATTTTTTGCTTCGTTTTGTACATGTGCGATTTCTTCTTCACAAAGACCGGACAAAGATTCCATCACTGCGACAAGCAATTGATTCTCTCCTGCACGGATCAGCTCCTGATGGAATCTTCGGTCATGCTCTGCGGTCTTTTCCGGTATCTGCATCTCTTTGATTTCTGCTTTCAGCCTCTTTAAAACTTCCGGATTTTTCAACCGCACTGCCTGTACAAATGCCTCCTGCTCCAGGATTCGCCGGATTCGGCTGACTTCCCTGTAGTTGCTCTGTCCGGTGAGCAGCATCATGGAAAACACATTTCCCAGACTTTTCTGCGGCATATTCACCAGAAAATTTCCTTTGCCCTGTCTGCTCTCCAGCATTCCGGTATGTTCCATTGTGCGAAGCGCCTCCCGGACAGAATTTCGTCCCAGATTCAGACTTGCCGCCAGCTCCCGCTCAGATGGGATCTTGCTTCCGCAGGAAAGTTTTCCTTCTTGTATCTGCTGTTTCAGATATTCGATCACTCTCTCATATGTTTTCTCATTCATTCCCTAAAAAACCTCTGAATCTTAAATATTCTGTCAATACCTCAACTGTACCTTCGATCCCCAAAACGCCGCTGTCCAGACACAGTTCGTAATCCTGTGCCAGTCCCCACTCCTGCTTTGTATAATATTTATGGAAAGAAGCTCGTCTGCTGTCTGTATCCTCCAGAAATTTCTTTGCCTTTGTCTCGGAAAGTCCTTCCCGCTCCATGATTCTCTGCACACGGATCTTGGGGTCTGCATGGATAAAGACACGGACTGCTTCCGGATCTTCTCTGAAAATATGGCCTGCGCATCTTCCTATTATAATGCAGGACTCTTTCGATGCCAGCTCCCGGATTCTTCGAAACGGAATCCGTCCGACCTCCTGTTCAAACTGGCTCATAGCAATGGCATATAATAAACTGTTTACCGGCTCTTCCTCATAAAATGACTGCACCTCTTCATAATCATCCGTACCTTCTGCAATCTTTTGAAGTTCCGATTTTCCATAGCATGGAATTCCAAGTTTCTCTGCCAGAAGTTCTCCGATTTTTCTTCCACCGCTTCCGGATTGTCTCCCAATGGTAATGATAATATGTCTCATATATTTTACCCCCTTATAAACATCCTGCAAAAACAGATGCAAAAATCACCGTTAAAAGTCCTGCCACTGCAATAGCCAAACTACTCATAGCTCCTTCTACCGGCCCCATCTCCATGGCTTTTGCAGTTCCAATTGCATGGGAAGCGGTTCCCAGTGCCAGCCCTTTTGCCACTGGTTCTTTGATCCGAAATACCCGGTACACCACATCTGCGATTATATTTCCCAGTACTCCGGTAATGATGATCACTGCAACGGTGATCGTAACAATTCCCCCAAGTTCTTCCGACACTCCCATTCCAATTGCTGTTGTAATTGATTTCGGAAGCAGTGTCACATACATATCATGAGAAAGCCCGAATAAATAAGACAGGCCAAGAACACTGAGTATACTTGTCAAAACTCCGGATAAGATTCCCGCCGCTACTGCTTTTAAATTCTTTTTCAGTAGATTTAACTGCTGATATAACGGAACTGCCAGACAAACGGTTGCCGGCGTGAGCAGGTAACTCAAATACTGTGCACCCTGATTGTAATCATCATAAGAAATATCCCCTACTGTCAGAATCGCCATAACACACAAAATGGCGATCAAAAGCGGATTAAAAATTGCCATCTTGAACTTTCGTTTTAAAAGCAGCCCCACCTCGTAACCGACCAGACTGACTGCTGCACCGAAAAATACGGAATGTACTAAAAACTCTCTCATCTTACTGTCTCCTGTTCTGCTTTCTCTTTCTTCTTTTTGCTATTCTGTATGACAGCCTGCGTCACTTTTGCAGCCACTGCCATTACCAGGACCGTAGTCACGACCGTGATCACACTGATTGGAATCCACACGGGCTTCAATACTCCCCATGCATTCAAAAGACCGACTCCTGCAGGAATAAACATGACCGGCATGATCTCGATCAAAAAGACTGCCGCATCAGAAACCTGACTCAGCTTGAGCACCCCTGTTTTCAATGCCGCCAGCATAAGGATAAGCCCCCACACGCTTGCCGGAACAGGTAATGGCAGCGCAGCTTTTAACAGTTCTCCCAAAAAAGAAATCAGCAGGATGATTACAAATTGTCTCAATATTTTCATTTTCTCATTCTCCCTTATAACCAACTGGTAGTACCAGTTGATTATAAAAAAGAATTTTCTCGATGTCAAGAATTTTTCACACGGAATCATTCCTAATTCAATTCTGCGATTCTGGAAACACCTACATAAATCTGTGAAATCTTATACCATGTTCGGTAATCCACAGTTCCTGTCTGAGGCAATCCGAAAATGGACTGAAATTCTCTGACTGCTGCAGCAGTTGCCGGACCATATACTCCATCTGCCTGGATCTTTGGCAATGCCGGGTATGCTCCTGCAATCACATTCAACTGTTCCTGCAGCTGCCGGACCTTTGCCCCGCTGGACCCATTTTCCAATGTATAGCCAGGCCAGGAAGACGGAATACCCGAAATTTCTTCTGCTGTATTGATATACATATCACTGCCATAAAAATATCGCAGAATCTCAATCGGAGTATATCCCTGATCTCCCAGCTCCTTCGACCCCCATTGTGTCAACCTTTATGCAAGGGCATACAAGCAATATTCTTACCTATTATAATATGATAAAAATGATACAATATTCACCCCTCAGAGAGCTGATCTCCGAGGGGATTTTTATTAAATAGATTTAACCGGTTCACGATACAATGGGTTCATCAGTCTCACATGCCATGGTGCATTTTTGCCCCAACTGTAGCATGGCATATCATGCCCAAAGTTATCCTTATAGACCTGCTGAATGATTTTTAACTCGTCTGGATGTGCTAAAGCTGTCACAACTCCATCATGCATCCAATAAACACATCCTTTTCCTTCTACTGTAAACATACACTGCATATCTTCATTTTCTCCTTCCTGATCTGTTGTTGTGCTTTGGTTTCCGTTCATAAGCTCCTTGATACGGTTAATAAAATAGGCTTTTGTCTGCGCTGCGCCGCCGTGAATCTCCACTGATCTGTGCGGACAAGCTGTTGCGTACACCTCCTGATGTAACATGATTGTGCTTTCACTTGGTGTAATTCCATACTGCTTGCACTTCTGTGCTGCCAACTGTAATGCTTTTTCCTCATTCGCTTTAAATACATTCAGATCGCCCATACTCTGGCAGACTTCTATTCCCAAGAAATTAAGATTTCCGTTTAAGTCGCCGCAATGCCAAGCGCAGTTAGAATCATCCTCTGCTTGCAGAATTCCATCGTTACACACATAGTAGTGAGCAAATCCGTTTTCCAAGTTTGCGTTTTGTAAGTAATTCCTGTAATACGCTGTCGTAGCATTCTGACCGTCTGCCCCATTATGAATAAAAATACCGACAGGATTTTTACCTCTCCTGCCGGCAATTCCTCTACAGATACTCATTATTTCTCCTCCTGTTCTTCCTCCTGCTCTTCTGTCTCAAATGCTTTTTCCAGTTCTTCTGCTGTTGTTCTTCCAAATTCGTTCTGTTCGCTCATGATCTCACCTCCTCCGTGCGATGTCGCACAATAAAAGAGAGCCTGTTTCCAAGCTCTCTTAAATTATCTACTTATATTCAATTTACTCATTAGCGCTTCCTGAAGCACCTGCGAATAATTCACTCCTGCTCTCGTCGCAGCTTCGTTCAACCATTCGGGTATTGTCAGTGTTTTCTTTACCGCCCGATTATTATGCATTTTTGCGTATTCAATGGTATCGCATGCGATATAATTCACAAATTCTCCATCTTTTAATTCAATTTCTGCAGTAGTAGATGATTTTGGTATTTCGTTCTGTGCTACTTCTTCATCATAAAGATAAAATGCAAGCACATCCTCCGCCATTACAATTGCATCCTGCAGATCATCTCCGCAAGTATAGCACCCATCTAAATCTGGAAAAAACACCGAATATTTCCCATCTTCCTCTGGTGTAAACACTGCTGGATATACGTATTTTGCCATTCTGTTGACCTCCTTATATTATCTCATCAAAGGATTTGGCTTATTTCAGCCCAACATCCTTTAGTATTCTGTCCGCTGTTCCGGTCGGGATTTCCTTACTTTTATGTCTTGGGATTCGCACATCCTTTCCGGTTAAATCGCTGTGCCACTTATCATGCTCTTTACCATGTTCCACGAAAAAGCAGCCATTCTTCTTGAGTATTTTAACAAGTTCTGATGTTTTCATTATTTCCTCCTTTCATGGTATTATTATAGCACGTGTCAGCACGTGTGTCAACAGTTTTTGCACATATTTATACGTATTTTATTCATTCTTCCCGATCTGCTTAATGGTCTGATTCACGTATGTACTCAATCCGGCTGTTAAAATCCCCTGTATAATCGCCGTAAATACCGCCATTGCGATCTCCTGCCCAGTACTGATGGGACAGGATGCAAACACCCACACAGCACACAGGACAATACCAAGCCCGCCCAAAATAAGCGGGATGTACTTATCCTTTATCGCCTGTGCGTGTTTTAATCCCATCCCGATAAAATACAACACTACTGCTACTACAATCAATTCTGGTTTTACATAATTCATGATCTGTTCCATATTTTCTCTCCTTTAAAAATACATTGCCACTACTGCCCCGATGACTGCACCAATCAGAGTGGTGACAACTCCATCCCACCGTTTAGCTGGTGTCTGCTCAAGATGTGTCACTTTTGCGGTCAGCTGCACAAGAGTCTGGTTCATAAAGCCAACCTCTTTGGTTAGCCCTACCATCTCTTGTGCCAGTTGATGCACCACATTTACAATATCTTCCACCTCATTCATCCGGTGCTTTAACGAGCCGATTTCTTTATTATATTCGGCAAGTGTTACTTCTACTTCATTTTCTGTCATTCTCGTCTCCTTACCATATTTTTGCTGTTCCTAAGTATGCCGCTGTTACCTGTTTGTTTCCGATATAAATTTTTCTAATACGATCATATCCAAGATACATTCTTTTATCTTCTTCCCACACTGCATAAAAAGTCATATTTCCATATGGTGTGTACGCTTGACCTGGTTGATAATCTGCAGATGTAGCGTATCTTGACGTAGACCATCCCAGAAAAGTATATCCAGAACGAGTCGGCTTAGTGTATGGGATATAAGTGGTTTCTCCAACGACTTTCTGTTGACTTGATGGTGCACCAGACCCTCCGTTTGCATTGAAGGTTATTGTGCAATATTGAGTAGTTTGTTCTTTCTGCCATGTAGCATATAAAGTGGAATTTCCATATAAAGTGTAATATTCACCTGGCTGATACGAAGCACTTCCTCCTGAATAAGTTGCCCATCCAAGGAATGTGTATCCACTTTTTGTTGGACTTGTATATGGAATCTGTACTCTGTTTCCATATTCGCCATATAACGTATTAAACGTGCCTGTTCCGCCTTGTAGGTTAAATGACAAAGAATACTGTGTGGTCTGGTTCTGTTGCCACACTGCGTATAAAGTGGTATCGTATTCAGACATGTATGAATGTCCAGGTGTATAAGCAGTTTCTGGTTCTGTTGCTCCAGACCAAGTAGACCAGCCTAAAAAGGTATATCCACTGCGTGTCGGTTTTGAGTAAGTAATCGTAATGGACTGACCAACATTCGCTGTCTGCTTTGCTGGGGCGTTAGATCCACCGTTCGCGTTATATGTAATACTCCATGTTTTTACAACATTCTGACTCCATACCGCATATAAAGTAACATCGTAATCATCGCCAATTGGATCTCCTGGTTTATAATTAACAGTTGATGATCCTTGCGTTTTCGTCCATCCATTGAACGTATATCCAGATTTATAAGGGGTTGTTGAAGGAATATACACAATCTCTCCCCAGTGTCGTTTCATCCACTCAGGAGCCCCACTTCCTCCATTCGCATTAAAGTAAATACCCCAAAGATTTCTTTTGGCTGTAACTGTAAACTTGATTCCCTTACTTACTACATTCGGTATATGAATATTAGCATATGCTGCTAATGGTATGTCTGCGCCTGCTTCCGCTGGAACAAACAAAGTCTCATCTCTAAATGTTGTTTCGCTCTGCACGATAGTCATATACTTTGTGTCTACAGAAGAATTTGTTTGATGAGCACCGACTTGCGTATTCCCAGTACCGTACGTAGGTGATGATGTTGTCTTACTTGCTTTTAAAATAATTCTTACATCCCAACCGGCTTGTCCATTTCTAAATACACGGGTTGTTTGCCAATCAGCCCATGCACGACAATTAGAATTTCCATCCATTGTCTGATATCCAGTCCATCCAGAGAAGTCTGCCGATCTTGGCATAATCGCTTCTTTGTTCTCGTCGCCCATCCATTCGCCCCCTAACCGATGATCAAATAAACTGTATAGCTGTCCTTAACTCGTAAGCGATCATATTCAGATTGCGTCATACTTTCGAAAGCATACGGAACCTGAGTTTTATCGACATATTTATTAGCTAGTCTTCCCGATAAATGTTGTAATCCACTATAATCTAGTACTTTTTTGGGGGAAGCTTTTTGCTCCCCCACCCGAAATAATTGTTTTAAAAACTCCGACATTGCATCACCACCGCCCTATGAGAATAATCCGTCAATTTCCGTGTTTGTAATTGCCTGAACATTTGCATCTGATCCTGCTGGTCCCTGCGGTCCCATTGGTCCAATGTCTCCTTTTTCGCCTTTTAATCCCTGAGGTCCTTGTGGTCCTGTTTCTCCTCTGTCACCTTTGGCTCCTGCTGGACCCTGAATTCCCTGTTCTCCTTTTGCACCCGCTGGGCCTGCTGGACCTGTTGCCCCCTGTAATCCCTGTGGTCCTTGTGGTCCTGTCATACCTGTGGCTCCCGATAAGTCTGTAATGTAGGTATAGGATTCAGCTCCTTTTACGTATAATTTTGCATTGTCAGCATCCTGTACATTTCCGGTGTCAATCATGACAAATTGCCCAGTCTTTACTCCATCGGATGCAAATCCTTTATTCATCGCATCAACGGAAACGAATGTTTTAGCAATTTTAAACGCTTCACCGGCCGGACCCTGTGGACCCTGTAATCCCTGAGGCCCTTGTGCACCTACTGCACCAGCTGGTCCTGTTGGTCCCTGTGCTCCAGCTGCGCCGGTTTCTCCTCTGTCTCCTTTATCTCCTTTAAATTCTCCACTCTTAATTGCTTCATCCAGTGATTTTCCTTTATACGTAACATCCGTAGAAACTACCTTGTCAGTTTTCTTTCGAAATGCACCATTTGCCCATTCCTGCATTTTTGTTTTAAATGTTCCAAGTCCTGTTAAATCTAAAAATTTTGCCATGTTCTTCTCTCTCCTTTTCTTTAAAACAATCCATTGATCTCATCTTCTGTGATGATCTCGCTTCCCCCGCCTTCCGGCAGTTCCACTTCACTGAGTAGATTCTCTCCAGAAAAAAGCTGCATCCGGTTTTCTTCCAGATACAGCCTGTCTCCCTTTTTATTGAGTTGCTCCAATAGTTCCTCCAGAATGTGTTCCTCTTCTGGTTCTTCATAATCTTCCGGCTTCGGACGCTTATTCACTACACATTCAATCTGTCGGATAGTCTGACCGGATTTTGTGTCTGCCAAATACAAAAACGCCCAAATATTTCTCCCGTTTTTCAGTAGAGTATCCGGTATTTTTGCCAGAATGTGATTTTCTTTCACTTCTCCGATTACCGTTTTTGCTGTTTCGCTCCCTGCAATCGCAAAATGAACTTCCATTGTTTTATTTTGAAAATCCAACCCACAGATTTTTAGTGTCTGACCACGATCCCACTGCCAAAGCCCTGGAACCCTCTTGTATCCTTCACCGTCATTAAAAGCGGCGGTTATCATATCCCCCATTTTCTCACCTCCTAACTTGCTGCGATCCAAGATGTACAGATCGTCCGCTCTGCATAATCTTTCTTTTCCACATCCAGAGAAATCTTGCCTCCTATACGATATCTTCCAGTTCCAATGATCGTCCCTGCGACTACTTCCGGGCACGCGCAAAATACGTGATATTTCGGCTGGAATTCTTCCGGGATGGCCACCTCGTCAAAATCATTGAAAGACCCGCTGTTCGGAAACTGCGCCAGCATCTCAATTTTGCAGTGTACGATCTTGCCGATCTTATACAACCACACCTGCACGTGATTACTGCTGTTTACATTGGAGTACGGCCCTCTCACCTGTCCGGAATCATGTTCCTTGATCCCCATCAATTCTTGATCTCCCAGTAATAACTTTCCGTGAAACCTCACATCTTGATAGAAATCATATCCCTCTTCTCTGTCACTTGCTGTTCCACCAAAAGCAATGCTCCTTCCTTTATTTGCAACATCCAACGCCCGGAACTGCGCGGGAACAATCACTTCTTCCTGTTTGTTTCCGTTTAAGTCTGTGATTGTAACAATCACAAAATACACATACGATGCAGATATTTGTCCATTTCCTATTACAGACGAAATTTCCCCACTTGCTGCATTTGGCTTCGTTTCACTGACTTTGACTAAGGATCCGGTACTCGTTTTCTTGTACTCTATTTTTATGCTGGTCGCGATGTTGGAGCTGTTTAACGTCCTGTCCACCTTCCATGTTCCAGACACTTTGATATAGGTTCCGTCTCCCATAGCGTTCCCTTTTGAGTCACACCGCAGCGCTTTTAGATTTGTAATTGTCGGTTGGATATACGCAATTTTCCAGACTGCATACAAGGTGATATCCACATCTGTGCCGTAAGTAGACCCCGGCATGTACGACACCTCTCCAGCAGATGACGTTGCCCAACCCATAAATACATACCCGTCTCGTGTAGGGCGTGCAGAGGATAGGGTTAAGTTTGACCCATATATTTTCTTTTGACTGCCCGGCGCGCCCGTTCCTCCGTTTGCATTGTAAGATACGGTATGTTCCCACGTGATAGCCGAGAGTGCGTAACTTCCGCTTGCTGAGATTGTGGACGGGTTGATTCCCGTGTTAATTGTTGCGGAAAATCCTATGTTCTTGGGCTGTCCGCTTGTCGGCATCGTAATACGGAATGTCTTAGTTCCGCCAATGTTTGTCCATATCCAGTTCCCTCCACCGCTTCCAACTGCAAATGTTGCGCTTCCGGAGGTGTTCTGCCCGTCACAGCTCATGCTGTATGGTGCACCGCCATAATTGTATCCGCCCCAGTCAAACGCAATATCAAACCGGAGATCTACATCGTACTGATGCGTAAGGTTTACATCTCCTACGCCACGGACTGCCGTGACATAGATTCTCCCCGTTCCTGCCATAAGTCCCTCCTACTCAATATATATCAGTGACAGATGCCCGTCCCCATTGTCCAACATTGCATAGTTACCTACACCAACCCTTTTGGCGCTTAGGTTATCAACTTCTGCCACCGGCATATATGCTTTTTCATTTCCAAAATACGCCAGCCCTTTGTCTCCTTCGTAAAATCCTAGTCGCGAGTTCGTCAACCTTGCCTTAAGGTCATTACTTGTTCCACCCAGTTCCAAAAACGGCGTAACTCCATCCGACCCCTGTCGCACCCATGTATCGATAACTTCCGTCTTGCCGTCTACGTAAGTTACGGTATTCTTGAACTCGGCGCGAACCTCATTCTTGTACTTTTCGAGACTGGTATTTATATTATTGACACTGGAGATTGCTGTGTTGGCGGATTCCTGTGCGTTTCCCGCCGCATCTTTCGCGTCTTCGATGTCTCCCGTGTATGCTTCTACCCATTTTTCGCCGTCCCAGTACTTTAGGACGTTGTTTACCGTGTCGTACCAGAGTTTAGTCTTATCGTCTGGTGGTGTTTCGGATTTTATTGCTCCATCCGTACCATCTTTGCCGTCATCCCCTTTATATTTCGACCACTGGTAATCTGCCGGATTGTTGCTTTCTGTCGGCACTTCCTTGTTGTATGCGAACCCGATGTAATATTTTCCATTCGGACTGTCAGACATCCCGTTTCCTCTGACATCATCCGCATACCTTACCCATGTGTAGTAAGTTTTTCCGTCCGCTCCGGGTTTCCCGGGTATGCCCTCTCCGGTGATCCTTGCCCACTGGTAATCTTCCGGATTATTGGACATTACTGGAGTCACCTTATTGTAGGCAATTCCTAAGTATTCCTTTTCATCTGGACTGCTGGACATCCCGTTTCCATACTCGTCATCAGCAAATTTAAACCATGTGTAATAAGTCGTTCCGTCTTTTCCCGGCTCTCCATCGGATACATCCGTAACCGTTACTTCTTCAAATCCCCTTAGGACTCCCTCCGTATCCCTTGCTTCAAATTTGTAGACTGCCTTGCTCTCCACATCCAAAGCTCGAACTTTTATGGTCCGACCGGCGTAGATATGATTCCCATCCTTAAACCATCGAATTGTGAAATTGTCTGTCCGATCTACCCCATTATCTATTACATTGGCAGTCAAGTTGGTAAAGCCTTCATTATTTTTAAATACAATTCCGTTATCCGTAGAGATACTGCTTGTGTAAATCTTTGTTTTGTTAATCAGATCCTCTACTTTCTGCAGCAAATCTTCAGAGATTTCCGGCTGCAGCTCTTTAAAATTGGTAAAGACTGTCTTGTTTGCTTGCGGATTCGTGAAACTGCGAACCTGCTCCGATACTCTTGCACTCAAATATAATGTAGGAACGTACTCCTCATCCTCAATCTCCACGGTATCTCCGATAGCAGTATCAAAGTACCCCGTTACATCATAAGTCACAACCGGTTCAGATGCTGTTTTCAAGTCCAATAGTGCCATACTGTACAGCTTGTCTTTATTATCCGTATCGTAGGATTTTGGCATAAAGATGTATCCGTCTTCCTTGTTTATCAGATTCGATGGGAAGCGATCTCTTGCCTGTGGTGCCCGGATATCTGGACCTTGTGTATAAAACTCTACTACACCGTTCTCATCCAGCTCTTCTTTCTCAATTCCCTGTATAGTCAGTCCATCCTTTCCTGTTGGACGGATACCGGTGTACAGGTTTTCGATACTGGATTCCTTCCGGATGCCGGTAACATTTTTCCCGTACCGCAGCTTAATATCTCCCCGGAACTCCCCAACTCCCGTGTTATTGTCTGAGTGTTCCCGATACACGTTCATTACAATTTCTTTCAGTGAATAATCATCATTTAACACAGTCTGGAACTCAATCTCCGCATCGAATACATTCGCCACGGAAAATAAACGGGACAGTACCGTTGCCTCACCTGTCCATTCGTTTGAAATCCGCTTATCTGACACTTCATTGATCCCGATCCGCACGGTACGTTCCGGATCAAAGGCAGTTACATATTCCTCAAAGCTCATTGCGCTTTCAGATTTGTATGCCCCAACATTCTCGTTGATCAATTCGAAGCTTAAAGACCATGCTGTCGCAGTAACTGTAAATTCATCCTTTTCCACATGTACGATATTCAGATAGTAGTCTTTTCCGTTATATACAAAGGCTACTTTATTCCCTTCTACGATATACACCGCATCCTCATGCTTGGAACTTACCGTAAATGTGTAAGTATTCGCTGTCCCCTGCAGATATTCATGGAGTTCGTCACTCCAATAATGCATAGAGTTTCGATGGGTGTTATCCAAAAATGCAAGTACCCTGTCATGTGGATTCAGTACAGCAATTCTGATTTCATTCATTATAAATACGCCTCCCTTATTTTTGCTTTAATAGTGGGAGGCGGACTGCTAAATACCGAGTAGGAAAACTGAATCTCTGTCTCTCCGGGCGGCACCAAAAAATGCTTACTTCCTCGAATCTCATCTTCTGCTCGCTTCATCCCATTTACATAAACCGCCGTATCACTTCCGTCAACAAAAACCACATCACCAGCCTTATACCTGTTCGGTACATCCCGGTATTTTTCCACGTTATCCTTGCGGAACCAGATACTTTTTAAATAATTGTGCGTAACCAGCTGATTTCCAAGATCTCTACTTCCCCACTGCCCGATCCAGACCTGTATCTTCTCACACGCCATGTCTTTAATCTCCGGGATAGTAAAGTAATAGTACTGCCCATACCAGAAAATACGCAACCGATCCCCTTCTTTTAAAAAATCATTATGACCGCCACCCATCTTTAAATTAAACGGGTTTCCCTCATAAGCTGTCGGCTGGAAATCCAGTGTCTTAATTTTCTTGTTTTGAGGGGCGAACCAGTCCACATGCGCCGTATTACCAACCGTATCACTCTTGTTAATAGACATAGAGCAGATCACTTCATTTTCCCCTGTAAGAAACGCAATAGTCTGTGCTCCCGTCTGTCCCATCAATCCAGTCTCGAACCAGTGCTGCGTGTAACAGTAAAAGTTCTTTGCCCCACGTCTGCCCTCGCTGTCCACCGGGATAGTAAGTGTTCTCATTCCGCCGTTCCAGTACCCGGATGTTGCCTGTCCACCTTTTAATGCCATGACGTTATATCCGGCAACATTCTTGACTTCGAGTGTTCCCTGTGTGGTATTTTCTGGATTCTGATAAGAGGTGCCGTGATCGTCTTGAAACAGGCTATACCCCTCTGACAGTATCTCTGACGCCTTATAGTCTTCGCCGTCTGCTTCTTCGATCTTGCCGAGTTGTATTGCACCGTATTTACTGGCAATCCCAATAAATCCATTTTCATGGTTGTGAGTGATATCGTAGCTTACCGGAACGGATTCTGTACCACCATTTACAATAGTAAGCGTCTGATATCCGCTTTCCTGATGGGCAGTAAACGATTTTTCTGCAGTGGAGTACGCTACCCCATCCGGGATTAACCATGTGATTGTTCCGCTACTGTACATATCATCCTCTTCCAGTACCGGCTCTCCGTCCACGATTGCGTCATAGTAAATGCTTGGTTCATCGGAAAAAATCAGTCTCTTTGGTTCTTTACTATACAGAATTTCTGACATTTTTCTGCGGAACTCACTGAGTTCCCTTGCTGTAGAGTTTGAAATACGAAACTCCATTACAATCTGTTTTGTAGAGTACGTGGAATGCGTAAACTCTCCTCCATTTACATTTTCAATGCTCCTTGTATTATTTGTGATGGAAGGTGATAAGTTCCGGTCAAGTCTTGTAATCTTAACCGGAATCTCTACGCCACCGTATGTTGCTTTAAGCAAGCCCAACTCTCTCACCTCCTAATAGTTTCTCAAAATCATCCATCTTTTTTATCATTGGTCTGGCGTATCCAACCGTCTGCTGTGCGACAACTCTTCCGTCCAGCGTCGTTGTCAGATTGATATTTAGATTAATATCCTTTTCGCCCATAATCTCCAAGATTGATTCCTTAATATAACCTTTTAGCGATCTCAGCGGTGTGATTGCTTCTGCTTCTCTTTCCGCAGCACCGCCGATTCCTCCAGACGGCATCTGGAATAATGCTGGTTTCGTAAGGATTCCACCATCCTTAAACCATTTCACGTCCAACATCGGCAGACTCGGTAATAGATCGGACAAATTGATATCTCCAATACCATCCTCGTACCCAACTCCACGATAAGCAGCCGCAAGGCTTCCGTACGTAGACACTGCGTACCGGATGGATGCAAGCATGTTAGACAGCGGATCGTAGATGTTTTTATCGTATCCTGGCATTGCATAGGCTCTAAATGTCGGGTCAATGACCTGCATCAAACCCTTGGATGGAGTGCCGTTAACTGCGTTGATATCCCAGTTATTGATTGCATTCGGGTTTCCACCGGATTCTGTCTGCATCTGGTATAACAACCTCTGCAAATTCGCTTCTGAGTACTGCCCTGTCATCTGTAGTGCCCTTGTTGCCAGAGTTCTCCACTGCTCTACTCCTGCACTTGGATTGTAATTAACGTTCGATTGCGTATCAAAAATCCCTTTTACAAATCCGACCACGCTGTCAAACACCGTATTAACCGCTCCTTTTGCCACGGAAATCCAAGGTTCGAATGCTCCAGACAAATCCGTAAATTTATCGATTGCAATCTGCACAATTTTACTTGGGTGCGTGATGTAATCCCATACATTTCCTGTAAAGTCTTTTACCGTATCCCAGACACCACCAAAAAACTCACCGATTCCGTTCGCAAAATGTGGAAGTTCTTCCAGAAAACTCTTCGTCTGGTTCGCCGGCATGATCTTTGTTCCCTTTTCCAGTGGCAAAACTACATCTCTTCCTTCTGGAATAAATGGTTTTCCATGTGGTGGGACGATCATTTCTTTGTATGTAGAGCCTTTCTGGTCGTTTACGATGCCTAGTGTGTCTTTTGGGATCCCTCCTGTTCCTCTTGCAAACTTTGGAACTTCCCACAATGCAAATTGCTTGTCCGATCCTACTTTGTCGAGCACCCAGTTTACACCGTTAATCACGCCATTTACCGCACCGCCAATCGGCTTCACAATTGCGTTCGCAATCCCTTTCACGATTCCTCCAAGAGTATCCTTGAGATTGTTAAATCCGTCTTTAATAAACTTCCAAACGGAAGAAAAAGCGTCCATAGCTTTCTCTTTGATCGAATCCCAAATTCCTCCGAGCGTATCCTTAATGCTGTTCCAGATTCCGGTTGCAGTATCTTTAATCCCATTCCAAATGTCGGAAAAGAAATTTGCAACAGGAGTGAATATAGCACTTGCAGTGTCACTGATCCAATCCCACGCGCTTTTCAATGCGAATTTTATAACTTCCCATACTGCATAAATAACAGCTTGAATCGCATACATAACTGCTCCGATCGTTCCCTCGATAAATTTCAGAGGTCCTTCTATTACGTCATAAATCTGCTCCCAGATATCCGCAAAGAAATTCTTGATGCCATTCCACACTTCCTGAATTTTTTCTGATATAGAATCCCATAGTCCTGACATCCAATCCTTGAATGCACTCCATTTTTCGGACAACCAGTCTGTAATATCTCCCCAGTTTCTGATTACTAGAATTACTCCTGCAATAGCCGCAGCAATTCCAGCGATTATCGCAATGACAGGGGCTGATACACCCGCTATCATTCCCACAACTTGCACTATCGTCCCAATTGCAGTGATTAGTTTTCCTATAATTATTAAAACAGGTGCCAATGCAGCTCCGACAATTGTCACGACAGCTATGACTTTCTTTGTTTCATCGCTCAATCCAGCGAACCATTCCGAAAACTCTTTCACTTTCTCCACGACGGCTTCGATGACTGGTGCAAGCACCTCAAGCAAAGCGTCTCCAAGCTCAATCATCACATTCTTAAGCTCATTAAATGTTTTTTTGAATGCATCTGATTTCGTTTGGAGTTTTCCGAATGCTTCTTCCGTTGCTCCAGTAGAGTTTCTCATTTCCTGCAAAGTTCCATTGAACTCTTGCGCCCCGTCTCCCAAAAGTACAAGTCCAGCTTTTGCAGCTTCTGAACTTCCCCACAAATCTCCAAATACAAGCCCTTGTTCTTTTGCTCCGTTGGATACAATTTCTAAAACATCTGCAAGACTCATTCCTGATTGCATAAGTTCTGAAAACGATTGTCCTGTTTTTTCTATCAATAAATCAGAAACCTTCGTACCGCTTTTTCCAAGTTCGTTTAACATAGCATTCATATATGTGGTAGATTCTGCTGCCGCAACACCATTTGATGTTAATTTTACATATCCAGTTGCGACTTGATCCAACGCTACATTATTCGCCTTTGCGGTCGGAATAATTTTTCCCATTGTAGAGGCAAGTTCTCCAACAGTTGTTTTACCTTTATTCTGTGTCTGAATCAGCGTATCCGAAACCTTTCCGACTTCTTCTGCTTCCAATCCATACGCATTCATAATCGTAGTTAAAATATCAAGAGCGTCCCCGGTATCTGCAAATCCTGCTTTTGCAAGTTTCGTTGATTTTTCCACGAACGCCAGCGCATCTCCCGTCTTCTGTCCTGCTGAAATCGCATTATATACATTGTCTGCAATTTCTGTTGCGCTGATTCCTGTTTGATTTGATAATTCCTTAATTCCATCTTCGAGTTTTGATAATGGTACTTCTGTTTCGTCCGCAATCGTGCTTACTTTCGCAATTGCTTCTTCAAAGTCCATGCTCATCTTGGAAGAAGCGATCCCAGCACCGGCAAAAGCTCCACTTAACGGAGCAAGTGCCTTTCCTGCATCGCTAACTTTACCGCCAATTTTCTTAACAGATTCTCCGGCATCATTAATCTTGCTTGCCACTTTTCCGGATACATCATTTAATTTTTCCAATTGTGATGTATAAGATTTTAAATCTTGTTCAGTCTTTGCGAGCGTCCTCTGGAATTCTCGATATTCATCTAATCCGAGATCGCCAGATTTGAACTTCCGTTCAACTTCACTCTGTGCTTGTTTTAATGCATCCAGTTTTTTATTCGTGTTTCCAATCTGCTCATTCAGCAACTGTTGCTTTTGCGTGAGAAGTTGCGTATTTTTCGGGTCAAATTTCAATAATCTATTTACGGACTTAAGTTCTCCGCCAAGACTTCTTGATGTTTTGTCTACATCTTTTAAAGCCTTATCTAGCGCCATCGTGTCCGCACCGAATTTTATTGTGATTCCTTTTATTTTCTTATTCGCCACTCTCTCACCTCTTTAAAAATTATCAAAATCTTCCTGTGTTGCTTTTCTTGCAGTCGTCTTTTCATCTTTTTTCTGATTGTCTATATACTCTTGTACATAGTCCAGACAGTCACCGATTGTCATTTCTTCCATGTCTTCGCTGGTCAGTCCAACCTGTCGGCAAACATAAAAAAAAGACTCATTTGTGAACGGCTCTCCACTTGATGAATCTTTATCATTTATTTTTTTTTACTTGTTGGCATGGTATCTGTAAGCAGATCCTTTACTTCTCCCATGATTTCATTGAGCGGGAATACTTCGAATCCATCCAGCCACTCCAATGGATCTGGAATCGTCCTGTCTGCTGTTTTAGCCATTGTCCAGATGATGTCATAAAATACTTCCATGTCCATGTGGTCAAGAGAAGCAAAAGAAATATCCTGTATTCCAAAATTCCTTTTCGTTCCTTTTCCAAACACTTTCGCTACTTTCATCAGGTCTGCAAAATAATCTCTTCCAAACTGCGCTTTATATCGTTTCGGCAATGCTGCCGTTGATTTTAATTTCACTTGTTTTTCGTCAATGTAAATTGTTTTTTCCATAACATCCTCCACTTTTTTTTCTATTGGGGCAGATCGCTCCACCCCTTTATTTTGCTTTGCCTACTTTTGCCTTTCCAATCTTCCCCTGCCTACCAAGGCGAGGTCTTCAGGGGGTGCTATTCCCCCGATTTTTCATACACTGTTGTATACCAGGAGTTATATGTTGCTTCATCGACTCCTGCCGCTGTGGATGCTTTAACTAAGTTGTCTGTCGGTCTCGGACTTGCCACAAGCGAAAGTTCTGTTGTGTTCGGTTCTCCGCTATCTTTTGTTGTACTTCCAACAGATGGTCTGTTTACAGAGCAGTAATAAAAGAGGTGTCTTGTCGCCTTGACATCTCCCTGAAATTCGAACATCAGTGCGATATTTGCCACCTGTGCGTCAGAGTTTTCGAGAATCACACCTTTTTCTGTTTTCTCCTCTTTTAACACTTCTGTCCGGAATTCTTCCGGTACTCTTGCAAGCGTAAGTGTACCCTCGTATCCCTGATTATTTGCGTTGGTGTAATAATCAATGTCATCCGCTTTAAACCGGATCAGATCGCCGCTTTTGTCGAATGTGATACTTACCGCCCCCGGTAATCTCTTGGGCGATCCGTATGTGATTCTTCCACTCTCATCCATTGTAATAACAGCGTAATAGCAGTTCCTCAATCCAAATTCTACTTTATTCTCTTTCCCTGTCTGTGCAGCTCTTGCTGTTCCTGCCATGTTCTTTACCTCCTATATTTCAATTTCATATGCTTTCAAATACATATTTTCAGAATCTAAAAAACTCTCGTACGATTCATACGGGAGCCCATTGTTATTTAGTAGTTGCTTTACTTTTTTCTCCAGTTCCACGTCCTTTTTCTCTGTGTACACTTCAATCGTGACAGCATATCCCTCATGGTACACTATGTCATCGGCGTAAAATGCAATATCTTCATCCGCATAATATACAATATACGGAAGCTCTGGCACTTGCCCAACCGCAAAGCAACGGTACGCAATCGGAAGATTGAGTGATTTTAACTTGTCTTTTAATTCTGGCAATGTCATTTCACAGTCTCCTTTCCAATTCTTCTACATATTCTTTCACGCATTTTTGCTCCACTTCTTCAATATGTGGATACGCCTGTACTTGTCCTATCTTCCTACCGCCACGCTTTAATTGATGTCCTTTTTCCAGCAAATGTGTCAGTCGATATGTCGGATCTTTATTGTATACCGTGATTCCGCTTCTACCTGTTGTTCTTGTCCAATTTTTCGCATAAGTTCCGCCATTTTTACTTTTTGGACTTTCCGCTTTGAGCATTCTCACAGCTTTCTCCGATACATTCATCGCGACATCAGCAGTTGTTTCCTTTACTTCCTTTGTATATTCTTTCATCTGCCGCATAATTTCTCTGGCGAGTTTGTCAGCACTTATGCTTTCACTCATTTTTCGATCCTTTCAGTACATGTCAATTCCAGCTCTTCTGCGCTGATCTGATACGTTTTCACCACTTTCAGTTTCTTTCCGTGGAATCGGATATACCTCTGTCCTCCATATTCATAAGGATGCACGATCAAAATCTCTGAAATTTCCATGTTGTTCTGTCCAGCAAGGTAGAACTCATTTCTGGACACTTGCTCTTTGCAACACCAGAGCTCCTGTTCCGTTTCAATCGGTACTTGCTGACCGATCTCATCCTCTTCATACCCGTTGGAAGATATCAATACCACTTTTTCATCCCATGTTCGATTCATTTTGCACCGCCTTAATCATCAGATTGTTCAACCGAAACCGTATACTTCTTGGAATCACCCCATCTTCTGGATGATTGTACTTCCACGTAGCCCAATCCAGCACAAGCAGGATGTGGTCATATCTTTCTTCCGTGATTCGAATATCGTACATATTTTTGCATTCGTCCAGAATACCATCTATGATCGCATAAAGGACGGAATCCCTACTATCTGTAGAGATTCCAAGTCTTTCTTTTAGTAACTGCAATACAATCACTCTCATAAGCATACTCCTTATGAATTCGCCATAATCCCCTGCTTTTTCATCTCTGCAAGAATTGCATTGATTTTATTTTTCAGGTCAGTTGCTGTTTCTGTGGACAAATCTGCAATCAAAGCCATCTGTTTCACGCCGCCAAGCGTTGTTTTGTTCGCCGCTGGAAGAGTGTAACTTGGTCCCGCTGGTCCCTGTGCGCCCGGATCTCCCTTGTCTCCTTTCGGTCCTGCTACTCCTGGATCGCCTTTTTCGCCTTTTGCTCCTGCTGGTCCTGCTGGTCCTACTGGTCCTGCTGGTCCAACCTGCTCATTCTTCACGCCCTGCTCTAACTTATTCAGTTTCTCTGCTGTAATAACGTCATCATTATTCCATGTAGTTGGTGTATATGCCATTATTATTACCTCCGTCTCTTATTTTGTTTTACCTACTTTTGCCTTTCCGACTTTCCCTCTGCCAACTAAGGCTACATCGTCAGAGGGAATTATTCCCCCGGTGTGTATGTAATGTAGAATCCGGCGTCTGCATCCGTTTTCTTGACATCATATCTCACAATACCGGCAAGTAGTTTACCGTAAATCTGGTTATCTACCCATTCAACGCTTGTCTGTTTGCGGTCAAAGAATGCGCAGAATGATTTCGGATCGCCGACAAAGCCTTTTAATTCGCCAGCTCCTGCGATCATTTCGTCATCCAAAACGATTACCTCTTTGCCAAACAGCATTTTTCCGCTTGAGGAAGTGATGGAATCCTGCAGCAGATATCTTCCATTCTTATCTTTCAACTTGTCCAGCTCGGCATACAAGGAAGCTGAAATGATGAATTTTACAGGATACACTTTCTTGATTTCTTTGTTCACCAAATCTTTCAATCCATCCAGCCCTGCAACACTTTTCGCTGTTGCACTCTTTAATACAGTTGCGATATCTGTATTTCTTGTATTTCTGGACTGGTCATTGATTTCATCCCGGATCAGACCTGTTACATCATAGTCAGCATCATCAATAGCCTCCTGAGAAATCGGAATATATCCTCTTCTTGTCGCGATGCTATAGTCGATATTTGAGATTTTTGGCTTGGAAAGCTCTGGGTTCTGTTCCAGTTCTTCAACAGTAGACATTTTACTTCCAGATTTCGCAATTACCGGGTATTTCCCAGACGCACTGTTGACACTTACATTTTTCACGTAGTTTTTCAGGTCTACAATATCCTCTGGTTTCTCCTGTGGAGCAAGAATTTCTACCGGGATCAAAATACCTGCATCCGCTTCTTTAAATCCGCCCTCTCTTACCTGCCCTTTGGACTTCACAAATGCGTTAATTGCGCTTCTTGCCTCTTCGATTTCTTCACTTCTTTTACCCATATCTTTCTCCTTTTCACGTTTTTCTGGAGCTTTTTCATACTCCTTCATTTTTCCACGCAGCTCGCCAAGCTCTGTTTCAAGCTCACTTTTTCTTTCTTCGTGCGCCTCTTTTTCCTCAGTAAACTTCGTAATCTCTTCATCCACAACCGAGCGTTCTTCCTCTGTATTTGCTTCTTCAATGGATGTTTCCAATTCCTTTTCTCTTGTCTCAAAATCTGCGTCTTTTCCACGCATTTCTTCCAGTTCCTTTTCTTTGTCTGCGATCTGTTTCGCAAGCATTAACTGTCTTAAAGCCATTATTTTTCTCCTTTCAATCTCCTCGTGGCATTACTTCGCCACTGCACCAACTGTTTCTCCCGATACTGTTCCACCTGTGCATGTCTCGCCTGTACGCCCGTATCTTCATAAGCCGGGAATGTGCATACAGACACTTCGTGCAGATCAACTTCTCGTATTGTCCATTTCACAGTGCCGTCATCTCTCCAGTCCGTTTCCTCACGCACGATGTTAAAACCGAACGAGCACTGATCCACATCTCCACGTTTTACCCTCTCATACAGGTTCATTGCGTCTGAATCATTTTCATTGATATCAATTTCGCCCCATAGACCTCTTGTATCAGTTCTCAGGCGTAAAGTTCCAACTTTTGTCCGTCCAAGTACAAGTGTGTCATCATGGTTTGTCAGAGCGCGGATGTCGTTGCTCATGGTATTTACAAACGCTTCTGGTGCGATTTCTTCGTAAGCTCCCGGCCACAACTCTGTTTCGGAATTAAAAACAGCGAAGTATCCGGAAATTGTTTTCTTTCCGTCCTCCGCTTCTCGTGTTTCAAACTCCGCTTTCCACGATCTGGTTAAGTTTTCTTTTTTTCGCTCCACTATTCATCACCTCCCCCGTTTAATTTCTTCTGCTCCCCGATCATGCCTTGCGGTATAAAGTTTTCGAGGATAATCAGATCATTCAATCCGTCCTTCGGAGAATCACCAATCAGATTCAGTACATCATTTCCTGTGTAGATCCCTCGGATATATAGGTTCATTCCGATTTCCGCAAGCTCCTTGGTGTCATAAGCCATCAGGCTTTTCGAGTTGCATTTAAAGTACCAATGCGGGCTCTGAATCAAACCTTTCGTAAGTGTCTGCTGGAATACGTCCGCAATCGACTTCACCCGCGTACGGACAAAGTTGTTGTATTCATCCTTGTTAAAACTTCCGACCCCAAGAAAAAAAGGCGGCACATCCAACAGGGATGCTACCGTCCTCTTATCAATCTCGACCGATTCATTGATTGCGATATCCTTAAGGGAAAGTGGCTTCACCTCAGACACTTCCAAAAGTTCTGCAGGTATTACCCATGGTTCTCCCGGTTTTGATTCTTTCAAATATTTTTCTCTAATCTGTTTTCTCCCCGCTTCGCTCGCAAGTTCCTCTGTGGCCGCGTCTACCTTCACGATAATGTTCGGCATATACTGGCCGCTCATAAATGATTTTTTTGTCACATTCGCTTGTTTCAAGTTCGATGCAATATCTTTCAGAGCCAACCTGTACCCGGTTCCCTTCCACGGATATTCCGGGTTCGGGTTGATTGCAAAGTGCAGCACTTCGCTGGGATCATATTCTTCGCTTCCGTAAATCACCTTATATCCCGTCTGTGTCTCTTCAAAACTTGTCATAGACGGCTTTAATGGGATCAACTCGTCAATGTATCCATCTCTCATCACCGGTAGGACAACTGCGTTCCCGTCACCCGGCAACAACATGGAATATACAATGTTGTATACCCATGCTTTTCTTGTCATCAGCGAATATGGATTGATATCTATCTTCCGTGATAATTCATTTTTAATGCGCACATCTCCATGTGGGCCATTTTCCATCAGGTGGATTGTCATGCCGGAAACAAGATCGGCAATCTTCTGACACGCTGCCCGAATTTCTGGATTCTGTGCCAGCGTTGTGTACCCTGACGGCAATAAAAAATCAGAGAACGTAGCTCCCTGATACACAAATACTTTATTCTGTGGTTCTGATCTAATGCTTTTCTGCTTCTTTTTCTTCGCCATTTCATCCTCCTATTCTCTCTTTAACCATTTGTTCGCTACATTTCCAAGTGCCATGTCCGCCAACATCTGGCAACATGAAAAGACGCCGGCATCAAACAAGTCAATTCGTCTTACACCGCCGTCTCCATCTACTTTTTCGTACTGAATCATGTCATCCACTTTTTCAATTGCCCTTACGTTCTGCACGCAATATTCAAAAGCGTCCGAATGTAGATAGTAAAATTTCTTATTCTTCACTTTCACTTCGATATGTCGGAATCCCTCGGACTTCACGTAAAAATACTGTGGCTGATCCTGAATCCGGAATCCAGATTTTTTCATTTTTAAGAAAAACTCTCGTCCGAATTTCTTGTCGAATCCAACAATTTTTATTTTGAATCCCATCTTTTTCATGGAGATGAACCAATTCACAATGTCATCTGGAAGTACCGTGGCTGTATTACTCATCGTCAACCATCCGTCTTCTTCCCATCCAAATAGTGGGATACCGTCTTCATCGCCTTTTTTAATTGCCGCTGCCCTCGGGAAAAATGCGTGTGTGATGCAGATGTCGACATCTTTGTATGTTCCGTAGATTGCGCCGGCTGTTAGATCGTGAAGTTTTGATAAATCGGCACCGCCATACCATGTGATCGGCAGTTTTGCCAGCTCTTCCAACGACCAGTTATATTCATCGTCAGATAATCTGAATTCGTTGATATCAAAATAAGCATTTAAAGCATTCGTAAAGATGTTCAGTGTTTTGTTTAAATACTCTGCTCTCAGCTGCGGCTCATTCATTGCCTGCGCTGCATCATCCATAAGGTCTTCTATTGTAACAGTGACTCCGATTGACGGCGTACACATCTGTAGCACTTCCGGATCATCTAAAGTTGTAATCTCGCCTTTGCCGTTTAAAACATTTCCTTCTTTATCCTGGTCTGCTTTGCAAATAAAAATAAAATAGGAATCATACGCTTTGTCTGTGATTGTTCCATTCAAAACGTCATGAAGAGTCTTAATCCTATTCGCAAGGAATCCGTCCGGAATGTCTCCAGCAGTAGATATACCAATCAACAATTTGTTTCGATATGCTTTCATGGCGTTTTTCATCAAGATATATTTTTTAGCCCCAGCTCTTTTCCAAGAATGCAGCTCGTCCAGAATCAGACAATTACAGTTTAAAGAGTCCAATTTATCTTCCTGGTTGGCGATCGCATACATTTCAGCGGTACCGTCTCCGAAATCAATAGTGATGGAATGTTCTTGATTATTGTCTCGGATTCTAAGTTTATTAACATCTCCGCGCAAGGTTTCAACGTTATCCTTCAAAAATCCAAAACTTTCCATGGTCTGCTTTACAGAGTTCGCAACGATGTATGTCTTCGCACCAGATCCTCTGTCCAGAATGCTTTTCGCCTCAGCAAGCGCAGCACTAAAGGATGTTTTCCCCTGTTTTCTTGGTAAAAAAATAAGCGCTTCGTTAAAACGCCTAATGTCTGTGCCTTTCCGGAAGAATCCAAACAGATTCACACATACAAATTTCTGCCAATCCGTCAATAACATTGGAGTACCTTTAAAGCTCACTCCATTCTTATCCTCACCTTGTACGTGGTGCACGGTTCCCTCGATCAAATCAATCACAAAATCGAATTGGTCACTACGGAAATCTAAATCATCACGTCCTAAGTCTGTCAGAAACCTCTTACACGCAAGCACTCTGTCTATGTTTACTAATACTTTTTTACTTACGATATCCTCCGCATAACGCACAGCCGTATCGAAATGCGGACTGCTAATATGGGATAAGTCCATTTACTTCCCTTGCTGTTTTTCCAGTAATAATGCAAATGCAGATTTCTCTTTTTTCGGCTGTTCAATCTCCGCATTATACGTTTTTGCATTCAACATCAGTCTGTCAGAATACGTTCCGATGTCCTTCCGGAGATTTTCGAGACTCACGAGAATAGGGCTTTTTTTACCCCCGCTTTTCTCCGTGTCCAAAATCACTTCATATCCGGAATCTTCGAACTGCTTACTTAAGACATTATACTGATAGATCATGTCTGCGTAGATCTCAATCACCTGTTTATACTGCACTTTATAGGTTCCAAGTTCTTTCATGTACTTGACTGTCCTGTCAATAATTGTTTGCCTTTGTGGTATGTATCTTGCCATCTATTCTCACCTCCTTATCTGCCGGAAAATTTATTTTCACAGATCCGCTCTATTGGAAAGAGTCCTCTCTCCCGATTCTCCTGAGACATTTTTAATTTTCAAAAGGGAGGGGGGGGATACCTGGATCTCTTTGATTTCCATTTCCATTCCGGCTCTATCTTTAAGCCATTCTGCCATTCCGTCTGCCTTTTCCTTGCCAAGCGTAACTATGTTTACCCACACTTTTTTGGATACAGGTTCACCGCTTACGCTGTAGCTGGTATATATATCTCCTTCGCAACACTCCATGCATGTCTTAACAATATCCTCGATTACGTTCAGCACTCCACGCTCGTAGTCACTTACTTGTCCTTCCCATCGGATTTTATACATCTTGATTTCTTCCATGCTTCAAACTCCCTTCTTCTTTTCCTCTGCCAGTACAATCCAGCAGCTGTGACCTTGCCTGTCTTCCTGTCGTGCATCCTGTCATGCTGTGCTGCCGACATGCTGATGAGATTCCAATCCATCAATGCAAGCTCTGGATATTCTTCTAACGGATAGATATGGTGAACTGTCGTTGCTTCTGCATACTTCCCATATCTCTTTGACTCTTGGCATTGATAGCTGTCACGTCTTAGTATGTGTTCTCTTTTCTTTTTCCATTTTCGACTCTCATAAAACTTCATCTTTTCCCCACTAGAAAAGCACCCGGCTTTCGCCAGATGATCTCTACTATTTCTCACTATTCACTTCTTCTATAAATCCTTTCATAAGTTCGCTGATCTTTGAAGCTTGACTGACTCCTGCGGTTTCACATGCTTCTGCAAATTCATCCGCCAACTCTCGCTTTATCTTGAAACCCTTTGTCATCCATCCTGCTTTCTTTTGATACTTCTCCGATGCAATCGTTTGAGGTTTTGGGCTACCTACCGGCATGTTCATCCCTCCACTTACGATATAATTTTCCTGCTATCAATCCTGCTGTCACAGCCACAACAATTGCTACTATCACTTCTATTCTCATAACTTTACACAGATGAGCCTATGTGCTATATTATTTATACAAGAGAGGCTTTTCCGCCTCTCCTGTATCTTACTATTTTGTGATAAGCCATGTAATAACTCCGGCTATCACTCCAGAAACAACTCCTACGATTGTTTGAACCAGCACTTCAATCCAATCTATGGAGTTTTTCTTTTTCTTTCGTTTCTTGCTCATCTGCATCTCACCTCCTTACAAGTATATAATATCATATGGTTAACCATATGTCAACACTTTTTCCAGAGGTTTTTAAAATTTTATAGGACTACCGCAAAATTGAAATATGTAACTTGGCAACTTTACTGGATTCTATAACACAAGGAGGAACCTTGTAGTAGTCCACAACGGGTATAGCAGGATTCGAACCTGCGACACATCGGTTAACAGCCGATCGCTCTACCAACTGAGCTATACACCCGTAGGATGCCTTTTATTGACACCCTTTACCCTATCCGCACTCGGGTACGCTGATTACACTAAATATAGATTGCTGAATCTATATTTGTTTGCTTTGCAGATCTGCGGATATCTGCGTTTTGGTACCATTTGCGATGTAAAGCCGGTGTGCACTCCCAGAACAGACCTCAGCTGTGCAGCCTGTATACTCACATCACAAAACCGTGTGCAGGGATCGAACCTGCTTGTCCCAACTGACCACGGCATAAGAAAAAGCACCTATACCACATGGCAAGGCGCTCTTCCTCTTTATATAACTAGAGAATTAGTAAACATTTTTTTGAATCCCAAGAACACGCATAATCGCATCCTGTAGGACTTTTGAATAATTGATTCCCGCTTTTTCAGCTTCTACATTCAGCCAGTATGGAATCGTGCAGTTTTTCTTCACTGCCTTATTATCTACCTTTTTTCTGTATTCCACGAAATCAACGTCTACTAATGTAACAATGTCATCTTTATCCGCTTTTATTTCTACTGAATTTGGTTCTGGAATTTCTTTTTCGCAATCCAAATATTCAATACCCATCAATCCTATTGCGTCTCGTGCCATTTCCATAGCATCCGCAATATCCTCCCCCTGTGTCGCAATGTCAAAATCTGGGATTTCTACATAAAATCCATCGGATTCTTTTGAAATTACGATTGGATACGCCTTTCTCCTATACATTTTCTTTCCTCCTACGCATTAACTTTTCCTATACCATATCTTACTTGAAAATTATTTTTAGTTACACATATCGAGAAGTTGGGGCTATTTCAACCCCAGCTTCTTGATAATGTTCCTTGCTAGTCTTTCGTTAATATCTGGATGTCTCGGAATTGGCTCCATCCGATCACCATCGGTATATATATCATGATTTGCACCATTTCTCTTTATATACCACCCATTTTTCTCTAGCATCTTTACTAATTCTCTTCTTTTCAAGACTCACGCTCCTTTTCTGTTTATACGTATATTATACGCATTGTATATTGTTTTGTCAATACTTTTATGCGTATTTTGTGCGTATAATTTTAAGGATACACAAAACACCGCCAGACGAGAAAGGGTAAAAGTCCGGCGGTGTTCCGAATGTTGTTTGGAAAGCTTTTGGAGTCTTTCTTCTAACTCCATGTTATACTATATATTATTTAAAGCGGACAATGTGGACAAAACGGACAAACTTCTATTTTTCTTTCATCCACCTCTGAAATTCTTTTCTTGCGCTTTCCCTTGTGCAATTCCCTTTCATCTTCGCAGCTACTTCATCCCATGTCAGTCCTTGCATCACCTTGAACCGGATAATCCTCTGTATCCTTACCGGAGCTTTATTGATTACTCGCTCTGCTTTTACTTTAATCCGCTTTGCGTTCAGCTTTCGTTCTTCCAACAACCGTTCCTCTTCGTCTATGTTCACTGCGCTCTCTACACATCCAGAGATATTAAAGCTCTGTGGTTGGTACGGAAACTCGGGATTGCTGCCTGTCACTTTATCCTGCACAAACGTCTTTCTTCTGTGCCGTCTGATGTCTTCTTCTGTTTCTTTTACCAGAGCTTTTGCATCCATGTACTCATAGATTATGATGTTAGAATATAAATAGTACAAAATAAACATGACCATTTTCAATAAATATTA